>WNGA01006582.1_pt1 | contig 23667 bp, 22 predicted proteins | sample 5400061 | NCBI WGS metagenome assembly WNGA01 (sample SAMN13153366, study PRJNA577476) | soil metagenome | isolation source: 100 cm soil or saprolite under grassland replicate 2 | place: USA:California | collected 2016-06-15
GTCACGTCGTCGGTGAAGACGCCGCGGCCGGCCAGGAGCCGCGCGGTCTGGGGCCTGACCACACTCTCGCCGATGTAGCTCCGGCCCTTCTCGATCTGGCTCATGCGCGCCCCCGCGCCTCGGCGGTCTTCCGAACCGCCTCGACGATGGCGTGATACCCGGTGCAGCGGCAGTAGTTGCCGGAGAGCGCCTCGCGGATGTCCTGCACGCTCGCCCCCGGCTTGCGCGTGAGAAGGTCCTGCGCCGTGAGCACCATGCCCGGGGTGCAGAAGCCGCACTGGAGCCCGTTCTCCTGCGCCAATGCCTGCTGGAGGTCGAAGACCTCGCCCGTGCCCGCCACGCCCTCGATGGTCTCGACACGGCAGCCATCAGCCTGGACGGCCAGCATGAGGCAGCCCCGCACGATGGCGCCATCCACCCGTACCGTGCAGGCGCCGCAGATGCCGTGCTCGCACCCCACGTGCGAGCCCGTCAGCTCGAGCTCGTAGCGGAGGAAGTCCACCAGGCTCTGGCGCGGCTCGACGCTCCGGGTCACGGCAACGCCGTTCACGGTCAGCGAGATCGGGATGCACTCATCCATATCAACCCTGGCCCATCGCGGCTCTTGCCTCTTCGATCCAGCCCGTTGCTCCGATCTCCTCGAAGATCTGGAGGCTGCGCGCTGTCAAGCGTCTACCGCCCTCGGCATCGTCGCGCGACCGAAAGCGTCCATACGCCAGGAGCGTCTGCCCCAGTTCCGGCCGCGACTGAATGTTCTCGAGAATGCCGAGGCTCGCCCTGAACTCGCGCTCGGCTCCTACCCGATCCTCAGCCGCCTCGTGAGCCTGAGCGAGCACACGGTGCGCCGCCCCTTCCTCGAGCCGGTACCCGCTGCGCTCGGCGAAGTCGAGGGCCGTCTGAGCCGCGGCCAGTGCCTCGTCTCGTTCGCCAAGCGCGAGGCGAAGCTGGGACAATGCGATGTGAAGATAGGTAAGCGGGAAACCCGAGTGAGTGCGGGCGTAGCTCTCCTTCACCGCTCGCTCGATCACGCGCCGCGCGTCCTCAGCCCGGCCGAGCTTGAGGTACGCAATACCAAGCCACGCCGAGATGAAGCAGATCGTTGTCCACTCGCCGATCTCCCACGAGACCGCAAGGCCGGGCTCCGCGACACGGACCAAATCTTCCCATAGCCCCGAGTACAAGCACGGTTCGGCCTCCATACCGCACCACGCGCGCAGGCGAGCGTCGCCCAGCTCCTCGGCGATCCGACGGGCCCGGACTGCGTATTCGAGGGCGTCTCCAATCCGTCCCGCCCGTGAACAGTAACAGCGACCTGAGCCCGCCATCCACATGGCCTGCTCATGAGCATCCCCAGCTTCGCCGCACACTTCGATGGCCTGGGCGATGTGGGTCAGGCCCTTCTCGTAGTGCCCTTGCCGGGCCAGACGCTCCCCGTAGGTGCCGGCCGCCAACGCGATGGCCGTCGGATCCCCGGACGCTTGGGCGCGTGCCATAGCTTGGAGCAGGGCGTCTTCGTCATCCTGGTAAGCGCCCTTCCGTGTTTCCAGCTTGGCGCGAGTGCTCAGGGCGCCGAGCGCCGCCGCCTCCAGGATCCCTTCGTCGATGTGCCGGAACGCTGTCTCTCGTTCCGCGGCACTCCGCGACCAACCTGGGATCCCGACGAGGGTCAGAATCGTTTCCGAGTGTGAGCGCTGGCGCTCGCGCGTCGAGGGCAGGCGTTCAAGGAGACCGATGGCCTGCCAGTAGTGGGTGATGGCTTCGGGCCGGGCATAGAGTCCGCGCGCACGATCGGCGGCGCGGAGGGTCCAGGCCAGGGCTTCCTCGAATCGTTCGGCACGGAGCCAGTGATCCGCCAAAACGGCGGCGTGCTCGCCGGATCGGTCACCCACGATCCCTTCAAGGTGCGCAGCCACCCGCTCGTGGAGCACTCGACGCCGCTCGCCGAGAATGCTCGCGTAGGCGGCCTCATGCGTGAGGGCGTGCTTGAAAATGTACTCGGGCTCCGGCAGGCGCGCGAATTCCCTGATCAACTCGGCACGGAGCAGATGGGCGAGGGCGCGGTCCATGTCCTGACCTGGCTCGGCGACGGCGGCAAGGACACGTCCGGTGAAGAAGCGCCCCACCACGGCCGCGTGCTGGAGCGTCGCCTTCGCGTCCGGCGGGAGCCGATCGATGCGTGCCGCAATCACACCGCGAAGCGTGTCGGGCATCGCCAGCCGCTCGAGGCGCTGCGCGGCGACCCAGCGGTCGCCCTCGCGCTGGAGGATCCCGTCGTCGATCAGGCTCCGGAGAATCTCCTCGAGATAGAACGGGTTTCCCTCGGCGCGGTCCATGATACGGCCCTTCAGGTCTTCGGGCAGCTCGGCGACATGGAGCAGGTTGCGGACCAGCTGGGCGGTGTCCTCCGGGCGCAGCGTCGCGAGTGAGATCTCCGTCAGACGATGGGGGAAGTTCCGCTGCGCATGGAAGCGCAGGTCCCACGCGGTCCCTTCCGGATCCGGGCGGGACGTGACCAGGATCATGAGCGGCACGTGATCGGTCAACTCGGTGAGAAGCGTCAGGAGCTCGATGGTCGCTGCATCGGCCCAATGGATGTCCTCGATGGCGAGGATGGCGGGCCCCTGGGCGGTCAGCCCCTCGAGCAGCGCTCGCAGCGCGAGCACGAGCTGGGACTTGAGGGCCTGCGGGTCCATCTGGCGCTCGTCCTGCTGGCCCGGCTCCAGCGCGATGCCGAGAAGGTGCGCGATCGTCGGCCGGACTTCGTCATAACGCCCGCCAACGAGGGAGCGAAGGCCCGCCCGGAGTCTCGTGCGCGCCACGGCCTGCGCCTCCGACGCGCCGAGTCCGAGGGCGGTGCGAAGGAGCTGGACGATCGGCGCGTAGCTCGTGCTTTGCGTATACGCCTGACAGCGCCCCTCCAGCCAGCGCACGCCCGCGGGCAGCGTTTCGCGCAGGTCGATCTTGAGCCGGGACTTGCCGATGCCCGCCTCCCCGACGATGAACACGATCTGGCCGCGTCCGCGCTGGAGCTCCTCCACGACCCGGCGCAGCTTCGCCGCCTCGGCGTCCCGGCCCACCACCGGCGATGACAGCCCGGGGATGCCGCGCGGTGCGGCGTCCAGCGTCCGAAGGCCGCTTACCTCGTAGGCCCTGACCGGCTGTGAGAAACCCTTCAGCGTGAGGGGCTCGAGGTGGCGGCCGTCGAGGAGCCTGGCCAGGAGCCTGTGGGTCGCTTCGCCCACGACGATCCCGGAGCCCGCAGACTGAAGCCGCGCCGCCAGGTTGGCCGTGTCGCCCGTGACCAAGAGCTCGCGCCGCTCGTCCGTCGCGGCGACGACCTCCCCGGTCGCGATGCCAACACGGAGCTCGAGGCGGGCGCCGTACTCCTGCTCGAAGAGCGGGTTGAGCTGGGTGAGGCTCTCGCGCATGGCCAGCGCGGCGCGCACCGCCCGTTCGGCGTCGTCCTCGTGGACCCTGGGCACGCCGAAGACGGCCATGATCGCATCGCCCGCGTACTTCTCCACGGTGCCGCCGAAGCTCCGGATCTGCTGGCTCATCTCCTCGAAGAAGGCCGACAGCAGCTGGCGGAGCTGTTCGGGATCGTGCCGCTGGGCGAGCTCCGTCGAGCCCGCCAAATCTGCGAAGAGCACCGTGACGACCTTGCGCTCCTCGCGAGCCGTCACGGCTTCACCTCTGAGGTGAGCGCGGCGATGCTCCGAGCAAGGAGGACGCGAGCCAGATGACGCCGAAGCGCCGGGCTGCCATGCACGTCGCCCGGAGGGTCGAGGTCGGCGTCCAGCGCCCGACCCGCGTCGGCGAATACATTGGCGCCGGGCCGGGGGCCGGCGAGCACAAGCTCCGCGTGCAATGCCCGCACCGGAGTCGCTCCGACCCCGCAGAAGGCGAGACGCGCCTCCTTGACGACGCCACCCTCGACGCGGCAGTGGGCGGCCAGGCCGACCAGAGCATAGTCGCCATGGCGGCGGGTGAGCTCGTCGAAGCGCGAACGCCAGGGGAGCCGGATGGGCGGCACGACGACGGCGGTCACGATCTCGCCTTGCGCGAGGGCGGTCGTGTAGATGCCGCGGAAGAAGTCGACCGCGGGGATCTCGCGCTGGGTATCCTTGCCTGCAACGCGGATGACGGCATCAAGAGCGACGAGACAGGCCGGCAATTCGGCGGCTGGATCGGCCAGGGCGACACTTCCTCCGACGGTGCCGCGGGCGCGGATCGCGCGGTGGCCGACATGGGGCATGGCTTGGGAGATCAGGGGCGCGTGGCGGGCAACGAGCGGCGAGTCCTCCACGGTCTCATGCCTTGCCATCGCGCCGATCACGAGCCCTTCCGGCCCCAGGCTGATGCCGTCGAGCCCGGGCAGGCGGTTGATGTCGATGAGAGCGGCGGGCGCGGCCAGGCGCATGTTGAGCGCGGGCACGAGGCTCTGGCCACCCGCCAGGATGCGGCCGTCGGGACCGTAGCGCTCCAAGAGGGCCAGGGCTTCGCCGAGCGAAACGGGCCGGTGATAGGCGAACTGGACGGGCTTCACGGGCGAATCCTACCTTGACGCTCGAAACAGCGCCCTGCTATGTTACGGCCCGGCTCCCCCCTCCATGGCAACGCCGATCGTTCGCACCGAGCGCCTGACCCGAAACTTCGGCAGCCTCATGGCCGTGGCGCAAGTGGACTTCCAGGTTGAGCGCGGCGAGCTGCGCTCCATCATCGGCCCGAACGGCGCGGGCAAGACGACCTTCTTCCGCCTCATCTCCGGCGAGATGGCGCCCTCCGCCGGCCGCATCTGGTTCGACGGGCGCGAGATCACCGGCCTGCCCCAGCACAGGGTCTCGCGCCTCGGCGTCGCCAAGTCGTACCAGATCACCAACATCTTCCCGCACCTCTCCGTGCTCGAGAACGTGCGCGTGGCTGCGCAGACGTACCGCCGCTCGTTCAACTTCTGGGGGCGGGCCGTCTCCCTGGGCGCCATCCGCGACAAGGCCGGCGGCATCCTCAAGCAGGTCGGCCTCTGGGACAAACGCGGCCTCCTGGCCGCCCATCTCTCGCACGGCGAGCAGCGCCACCTCGAGCTCGGCATCGCGCTCTCGACCGATCCGACACTCCTCCTGCTCGACGAGCCCACGGCCGGCATGAGCCCGGAGGAGACCGACGAGACCATCCATCTCATCCGCCGCATCGCCGAGGGGCGCACCGTCATCCTGATCGAGCACAAGATGAAGGTCGTCATGAACATCTCCGACCGCATCACCGTGCTGCACCAGGGCCAGGTGCTGGCCGACGGCACCCCCGCCGAGATCCGCGCCAACCCGCGCGTCCAGCAGACCTACCTGGGCGCCGCCAAGTGACGCTGCTCGCCGTCGAGGGCCTGCACGCGTACTACGGCGAGGCGCACATCCTCCAGGGCGTGTCGCTCACGGTCGGCGCCGGCGAGGTCGTGACGCTCATCGGCAGGAACGGGGCCGGCAAGACGACGACACTCCGGAGCATCATGAACCTGGTTCCCCCGCGCGGCGGGCGCATCGCCTTCGACGGCCGCGACCTCACGAGACTGCCCACCCACGAGGTGGCGCGCGCCGGCATCGCCTACGTGCCGGAGGAGCGCCGCATCCTGCCCAACCTGAGCGTGGCCGAGAACCTGCGCCTGGGAATGCTCGGCGCGTCCGGTGCGGCGCACGCCGACAATGGCGCGGCGGTCGAGGAGGTGCTGACGTACTTCCCGCGCCTGCGTGAGCGCTTTGAGCAGAAGGGCAAGTCTCTCTCGGGCGGCGAGCAGCAGATGCTGGCGATCGCCCGCGGCCTCGTCGCGCGCCCCAAGCTCATGCTCGTGGACGAGCCGACGGAAGGCCTCTCCCCGCTCCTCGTCGAGAGCCTGACCGAGATCCTGGGCGAGATCAACCGGCGCGGGACGACCATCCTGCTGGTCGAGCAAATGCTGGAAGTGGCGCTCGCGCTCTCCCACCGCCTCTACGTCATGGACCAGGGCCGCATCCAGTTCGAGGGCACGCCGGACGCGCTGCGCGCCGACCCGGAGATCCAGCAGCGCTTCCTGGGCGTCTAGTTGGCCGCCGAGAGCGGCTCATCCCGTGTCTGGTTGGTTACGCCGCATGGTCCTCGCTTGGTTAGAGACCAGCATAGCCCGTGTAAGTCACGTTAAACTGGATCGGCACTAGACGACCTCGAAGTTCGCCATCATCCCCGCGTCCTCGTGCTCCAGCTTGTGGCAGTGGATCACGTAGAGGCTCCTGAAGGTGTTGAAGCGGATCAGGATCTCCACTGTCTCACCGTCCTCCAGGAGGACGGTATCCTTCCACCCCGCCTCCCAGGGAAAGAGCCGGCCGCGCCCTCCCGCGCGTGACTGGACCTGGAAGGAGGCGCCGTGCACGTGCACCGGGTGGGGCGCGTTCCCCGCCGTTGTGAAGCGCCAGAGCTCAGTCTGGCCCAACGGGACCGTGAAGTCGATCCGGTCGAGGTCGTACGTACTCCCGTTGATCCTGGACATGCCGTCGAAGCTGAAGTCCCGCGTCGTCACCGGACTCGACAGCTTGTCGATGATGGACAGCCTCGTCGGGGGTGTCCACGTCGTGTCGCCGCTCGTGCCGGTGCCGACGAACTGCAGGAGGTCCCAGCCCGCTCGCAGGTCCCGCAGCATGACGCTGCTGCCCCTCGTCAACCCCCGGAAGTCGACGATCACGTCCACGCGTTCGCCCGGCGCCAGGTCGATTTGGGTGACCTCGACCGGCGTCTCCAGCAGGCCGCCGTCGTTGCCGATGAGGGTAAAGTGGGCGCCGTTGCTCAGGGCCAGCCCGAAGATGCGGGCGTTGGACCCGCCCAGCACGCGAAAGCGGTACTGGCCCGCGTCCACGTCCAGCCTAGGGTTGAGAGTGCCGTTGACCAGCGGCACTTTCCCCTCGAAGCCGCCGCTCCTGGGCCTGTAAACCATGTTCCCACTCTTGCTGAAGCTGGCGTCCCGCACGACCAGCGGGACCTCATAGGCGCCGGAGGGGAGTCCGAGCGCGTCCTCCTCGTTGTCCCTGACGATAAACGCCCCGGCCAGCCCCTTGGCCACCTGCTCCCCGGTCATCATGTGCGGGTGGGGGTGATACCAGTTCATGGCCGCCCGCTGGCTGATGGTGAAGGCGTAGTGGTACCAGGTGTTGGTCGGGATTACCAGACGCGGGTTGCCGTCGTTCAGGTAGTCCACGATCATCCCGTGCCAGTGGGTGATCGTCGGCTGGGACAGCGAATTGTAGAGATCAATGGTAGCGGTGTCGCCGCGCCGCGCGACGAGCGTCGGTCCTGGTAGCAGACTGTTGTACGCCCACACTTTGGACAGCTTCCCGCCGCCGAGGTCCACAATGGCCGGCTTCTCCGTGAGGGTGAACCCTGTCGGGGAGAAGGCAGGCGGGATGTACAGGGGGTTGCGCGTGGCAGGCGGCGTCCTGGCGGCGAGCACCTCGGGGACGCCCACGGCGACCGCTCCGGCCGAGGCGGCCGCTCCCCACAGAAAGGCGCGTCGGTTGAGATGTCTGGATTCATGTGGGACTGTCATGGCTCTCTCCTCAAGAGAATTCTCCGGTGCCTTCGCATTACTCTCGCGTTCGTTCTCCCGTCGCAGACTTGCAGCCGCAGGAAATCGACGCAATCGCGATGCCAGCGGCGGCGGGAGAAGGGCGCGTGACCTAACTCGCCGAACGGAAAAGGGTCGGGTATCGGAGGCCGGCCCGACCGTCGGATCCTGCGCGTCGAAGAGTGGGGCGCGCTGGCCTCAATGGGGCGGGGGCGCCCCAAAGCGTGAGAGCATCGCTCAGCCGGACAGGGGTCCGCTGACCCAGGCTATCGGGTCCGGCCCGCTGTACCTGCCGCGGGACGAGATCGAGCTGCGGTCAATCAGGAGGCTTGGGATAGACTTGGTAGAGGTGGCGCCAAGGGCCAAGAGCTGTGCTGTGGATCTCCGTCGGCGCTTGGCGAAAAAGTGGAATGCCGCTGCCCGATCCCGGAATCAGGTCATGAATTCACGGACGAGAATGCTCGTTGAGCTCGTGGCCTCGGCGCTCCTGCTGGCCGACCTGGCCTGGGCGCAGTCTCAGGACAAGCCCGGCACGCAGGGCTTCCCCGCTCCCGACCGGCCCGTCGCGGGCATCATCTCCCCGGAGTACTCCGATGAGAAAACACGCGACGCCCACGGAGAGGCGGAGCGCGTCATGAATCTCCTCGGCATCAAGCCGGGCCAGCGCGTGGCCGACATAGGCGCCGGCCTCGGGTACTACACCGTTCGTGTCGCTCGCCGCCTCGGGCCGGGCGCCACGATCTACGCCACCGACGTGCAGGCCGAGTACCTGGATCGGCTGAGAGCGCGGCTCGCGCGGGATCGGATTGCCGGTGTGCAGATCATCCTGGGTCTACCGCGAGATCCGAGGCTGCCCGCAGGGTCTGTGGACGTGGCGATCCTCTCGCACATGTACCACGAGATCGAGAATCCCTACGAGTTCCTCCACCGCCTCCAGCCCGCGCTGGCGTCCGGCGCCCGCGTGGGCATCATCGACATGGATCGGCCCACCCAGCGTCACGGCACGCCACCAGCGCTCCTGCACTGCGAGCTGACCGCCCTCGGCTACCGGCAGCTCAGCTTCATGCTGCTGGCGCCCGCGGACGGCTACCTCGCCGTCTTTGCCCCGCCCGAGACCCTGCCGCTGCCCAGCGCCATCAAGCCCTGCCGGCAGTAGGCCGGACAGGGGCTAGCACGAAGGGCGCGCGGTACGTCAGCATCGGCGAGGCCGTGAGGCTTTTAGCGCTAGCCCGCAAGCCCCGGCACCAGCTCCGCACCCGCTTCGACCGTCAGCGTGGAGCCCTTGAAGTCAGCTCTCGAGGCGCCGGCGCCGTCCGCCACGGCATCGAAAGCGCCGCGCCAAGCGCCGCGGCGCCGGCAACAAAGTGCCGGCGCGTGTATCGAGAAGCCGGCATGAAAGCCCCTAGCTCCCGGGCAACCCGCTCATCCGCGCGAGCACGTCGAACACGGCGGCGAAGTCCCTGTCCGCCAGGCCGAGGCCGCGGGCGGCCGTCAGCATCTCGTGGGTGAGGCCGGTCGCCGGCAACGGCACGCCTACGGTCCGCCCCTGCTCGAGCGCCAGGCGCAGGTCCTTCTGCATGAGCACAACGTTGAAGAGCACTTCCTTCGGCGCCTTCAGCACGAAGGGCCCGCGGTACTTCAGCATCGGCGAGGCGGTGACGCTCTTGAGCAGGGCCTCGACGGCGCGCTCGCGCGAGATCCCCGACTTCTCGGCCAGCAGCACGGCCTCGCTGAAGGCGAGCATCTGGACGCCGATGCCGAGGTTGATGGCGATCTTCATGGTCACGGCGAGGCCGAGCGGGCCGACGTGCGTGATGGTCGGGCCGATGGCGAGGAGATACGGTCGCACGCGCTCGAGCGCGGCCGCGTCGCCGCCGACGATGAAGCTCAGCTGTCCCTGCGCGATCGTGACGGTGCTGCCCGACACGGGGGCGTCCAGTATCGCCGCGCCCCGTTCAGCGACGCGCTCGCCGAGCATCCGGGTCACCGCCGGGCTGACCGTGCTCATCTCGGCCCAGATGGCGCCCTTGCCGAGACCGGCCAGGATGCCGTCAGGGCGGAGCGCCACGTCGCGGAGCGCTTCGGAGTCCGTCACCATGCTCAACACGACGTCCGCGCCTTCCGCGGCGCCGCGCGCCGAGTCGGCGATGGTCATGCCCTGGGACGCGAGGGCCTCGGCTTTGGCGCGAGTCCGGTTGTAGCCCGTGACCGGGTGGCCAGCTGCAAGGAGGCGCTTGACCATGGCACTGCCCATCGCGCCCAGGCCCACGAACGCGATTGTCGGCATCAGCCGTTCTTTGGGCCCGCGGGGGCTGGTGTGCTGCCGCTGAACTCGAACATCTGGCCGCCCAGCCCCAGCGCGAGCTTGCCCATGCCCTCGGCCATGCGGTCCATCGTGGGCGGCATCAGTGAGGCCGTCCTCAAATCGCGGAAGGCCCGCTCGACGGGATAGTCCTTGTAGGCGCCGCGCCCGCCAGTGATCTGGAGCGCCAGCGACGTGACGTGCAGCCCGATCTCCGTGGTCAGGTACTTGGCGCGATTCGCCAGCTGCCCGCGCTGGGCCGCGTCGGCGCCATCCCAGCGCGACGCCGAGTCGTGGAGAACGAGTCGCGCGGCGTCCAGGCGCGCCTCGAGGTCGCCGATCTGGCGCTGGACGCCCGGGTCGTTCGAGATCGGGACGTTCTCGGGCTTGACCACGCGCTTCTTCACGTAGTCCGCGGCGAACTCGAAGGCCGCCTCCGCGATGCCGACGTACACGGCGGCGTAGCCCAGCGCGAAGCCCTCGACCACGCCCACGCTCGTCGCCGAGCCCGGCCGGCCGAGCGTCGCGTCCTTCGGAATACGAACCTCGGACAACCTGACCGTCGGGCTGAAGGTCGCGCGCATGCCGAGCGTGTCCCACCTGCCGTCGGTCGAGATGCCCGGGCTCTCGGCGGGCACGAGAGCTAGGAGCAGCGCGGTGGCCATGTCGCCGCTGCCGTCGAGCGCGCACCAGACCATGTAGTACGAGGCGCCCAGCGCCATGGTGCAGAAGTGCTTGACGCCTTCCACGACCCAGCCCTCGCCCGCGGCCCGCACGATCGTCTCCATCGTGAACGTGCGCGAGAGGCTGACGGCAGGCTCGCTGCCCCAGCTGCCGAACATCTTGCCGTGCTCCACGACTTCCGGATAGTAGCGGCGCTTCTGCGCGTCGGTGCCGAGGGCGTCGATGAAGCGCATGACCGTGGAGTGCATGTGGAGCGTCATGGCGGTGCTGGCGCAGCCGCGGGCGATCGCGCGGATCACGGCGATGTAGGTCGCCATGTCGAGCCCCATGCCGCCATAGCCGGTGGGGACGGCGCAGGCGAGGTAGCCCTCGCGGTGGAGGTCAGCCCAGCTCTCCACGGGGTTCTTGCCCTGGCGGTCGTACATGGCCGCTCGCGGCGCGATCTTCTCGCGCGTCAGCCCGTCGGCCCGGTCGACGATGTCCTGGCGCATCCTGGCCGGACCCTGCCTAGCCCGCCCTCGACGTCTTCGCCGGCGCGCTCTTCCGGCCGGTCTTCTTGCAGCGGCAGGTGCCAGCCTCGTGCAGCTCGATCAGGTTGCCGTGCGGGTCGTCCATGAAAAGCTGCTCGAGCCGAGGACCGACGACCGACACGATGCTCCAGTACTTGACCCCCATGCGGTCGAGCTCGCGCTTGGCCTCCTGGACGTCGGGCACGGCCAGCGCCACGTGGAGCGTCGTCGGGTCCTGGTTCGGCCCCTTGGCGTAGCGCGACAACCCGTCGCAGCCCATGATGTGGATCTGCGTATCATTGCCGCAGTCCATCCAGTAGCCGGGGATGCCGGGGATCTCCGGGCGTCCCGTGTCCACCGTCAGTCCCAGGACGTCCTTGTAGAACGCCAGCGACTTGTCCGTCTCGCTCGGCTTCACACGGATGCCGTGGTGGTGCAGCTCCAGCACCTTGACCGCCATGCCGTCCTCCTTCGCTATGATTCGCCCTCGGCAGAGACGCCGCCGGGCAGGTTCGCCACGAGCGTGCCCCAGATGCCTTTGGGCAGGAAGAGCACGAAGGCCATGAAGATGAGCCCGATCACGAGCGGCCAGCGCTCAGTGAAGACGGCCAGCCGGTCCCCGAGCACCAGATAGGTGCCCGCGCCGACGAACGGGCCGAAGAAGGTGCCCGCGCCGCCGAGCAGCGTCATGATGACCACCTGCCCCGAGGTGACCCAGTACAGCGACTCGACGGGCACGACGGCCAGACGGAGGGCGTCGAGCGCCCCGGCCAGACCGGCGAAGAACGCCGAGAAGACGAAGGACAGGTGCTTGACGCGGTTGACGTCGTAACCACACGCGGACGCCCGATCGCCATTCTCGCGGATGGCCTGCAGCACGGTGCCGAAGGGCGAGTCGAGAATCCGCTTGAGGCCGGCGACCGCGAGCCAGACCACGAAGAAGGAAAAGTAGTAGAAGGCCAGCGAGCCCTCGAGGTCGATCTTCCAGCCGAAGAGATTGATCGGCAACAGCGGAATGCCGCGCAGACCATCGTCGCCGCCCGTGACGTCCGACAGATGGAAGGCGACGAAGTAGAGGAGCTGGGCGAAGGCCAGCGTGAGCATGGCGAAGTAGATGCCGCGGCGCCTCAGACAGAAGAAGCCGATGGCGACGCCGCCCAGCACGGCCAGCAGCGGCCCCGCGGCGAGCCCGAGCCAGAGCGAGCCGATCTTGAGCTTGGCGAGCGCGATGCCCGTGCCATACGCGCCGAGCCCGTAATAGGCGGCGTGACCGAAGGACAGGAGCCCCGTATATCCGTAGAGCAGGTTGAAGCCGAGCGCGAAGAGCCCGAAGATCAGCACCTGCGAGGCGAGCGCCTTGTACGGCATGAGGAACGGGAACACAGCGAAGAAAACGCCGAAGGCCGCCACGGGATGGCGGCCCACGAGTCCGGCAAGAGCGCCCAGGGCGGGCACGCTCACTCCGCGAGCCCGGCCTCGCCGAAGAGACCGCTGGGCCGGACGAGGAGAACCAGCGCCATCACGACAAAGACCATGATCTCGGCGAGCTTGGGCGCGAACAACGTCGTGATACCCACCACCTGCCCCATCAGGATCCCGGCCACGACGGCGCCGAGGAGGCTGCCCATTCCACCGACGACGACCACCACGAATGACTCGATGACCATGGTGACGCCCATATCCGCGTAGGCGCCGCGCATCGGTCCGGCCAGCGCGCCGGCAAGACCGGCGAGCCCGCAGCCAATGCCGAAGACCAGCAGCCAGATCCGGTTGAGATTGATACCGAGCGCGCGGACCATCAGCGGATCTCGCGAGCCCGCGCGGATGATGAGGCCGACGTTGGTCCGCGTGAGGAAGGCCCAGAGGGCGAAGAGGACGACCACGGTGACCGCGATCACGAAGAGCCGGTAGGCGGGAAAGGCCATGAAGCCCAGGTTGACGGCCCCGCCCAGCTCACGGGGGGGATCGAGGGTGAGCCCGATCTTCCCCCAGATGAGCTTGGCGGTCTCGATGAGCACGAGCGAGAGTCCGAAGGTCAGCAGCAGCGGATCGTCCGGGCCCCTCCCATAGAGCCTCCGAATGAGAAGGCGCTCGATGAGAAGCCCGAACGTCCCGACCATGAGGGGCGCCACCAGCAGCGCCACCCAGAAGTTGCGCGTGAAGCCCAGGACAAAGACGGTGCAGTAGGCGCCTAGCATGTAGAGCGCCCCGTGGGCGAAGTTGACCACGGTCATGAGCCCGAAGATGAGCGAGAGGCCAATCGCGAGCAACACGAAGAGCATCCCCAGCACCAGACCGGTGAAGATCTGGGGCAGGACCGCGGCGAGCGAGACGTCCATCAGCGGCTACGCGTGGCCCTTCTCGGCGCAGGTCCGGTCGTACTTCTCGTCCGCCGCCACTTTGGTCACGATGTCCATCGTCCCCCACTCGCCCTTGACCTTGCCGGGACCGCGCCCCTTGACGATCCACATGTCCTGCATGGACTTGTTGTCGCAGGCCCGCCACCACTGCTTGCCCTTGAAGTGGTCGTAGACGGGGTTCTTCCTGAGCGCGTTGGCCACGGCCTCCGAGTCCGTGGATTTGGCCAGCTCCACCCCGCGGGCCACCTCGAGCACCCCCGAGTAGGAGTAGGCGCCGTAGTCGCCGGGCGGGATGTTGAACTTCTTCATGGACGCCTCGACGAACTTCTTCGCCGACGGGATCGAGCTCTGGAGCTCCCAGTACCAGTTGATGGCCCCGTAGACGTCCTGGTAGAGCTCCGGCCCGCCCTCCTTCAGGTAGGAGGCCCACAGGAGCGGCTGGGCGAGCTTCATGGTCTTGTCCATGCCGAAGCTCCGTGCCTGCTTGAGGTAGGCGATGTTGTCCGCGCCCGGCGTGACCGACATCACAACGTCCGGCTTGGCCGCCTGGATCTTCGGCAGGTGGGCGGAGAACTCCGCGCTGCCGAGCGGGTACGGCGTCGCGCCGAGGAGCGTGCCGCCCTGCTTCGCGAGCGTGTCCTGGAGCACCGCGTTGTTCTGCTTGCCCCAGGCGTAGTCGGCGTAGATGATCCACCACTTCTTGCCGAGGTTCTGTGCGACCCAGGTGCCCATCACGCGGGACGTGATGGTGGGGTTGAGCGCCTCGTGGAAGGTGATGGGGCTCGTGTCCGGCTTGGCGCTGATCTCGTCCGACTGGCTCGTCGAGATGAAGAGCACCTTGGCCTTCTTGGTCTGCTCGTTGATCGCCATCTGCACGTGCGCGGCGAGCCCGCCCACGATGAACTGGCACTTCTGGTTCTCGATCAGCTCCTTGGTGCGCTGGGCCCCGACGGCCGGCTTGAGCTCGTCGTCGCGGAAGAGCACCTCGACCTTGCGGCCCATCACGCCGCCCTTGGCGTTGAGCTCGTCCTGCGCGAGCTGCGCGCCGCGCTGCATGTCGGCGGACAGGGCCGCGAAGGGCCCGGTCAGCGGCAGCGGGCAGCCGATGCGGAGCGGTTCGGCCTGAGCGCGGAGCACCGAGGGGAAGAGCCCCTGCGTGGCGACCACACCTGCGGTCGCGCCCGTTGCGGCCAGGAATTTACGACGTGTGATCGACGCCATCGTCGTGTCCTCCTTCGATGTGTGAGTGGGTGCCGGCGGGCCCGGCGCGCTCCGTTGATAGCAGGGGCCTCCCGTGATGTCAAGGCGGCCCCGCGCCACTTTCACTCTCGTCACCGGGCGCCGAGGTCCCGGAAGCCCTTGCCCTCCTTCGCCAGCCGCTCGAGCAGCGGCGCCGGCGTCCAGGGCTCGCCGTGCCGCGTGTGGAAAGCCGCCACGTCGGCGTAGACCTTCTTGAGGCCGACCTGGTCGGCGTAGAACATCGGGCCGCCGCGGTAGCGCGGGAAGCCGTAGCCGTAGAGATAGGTGACGTCGATGTCGCTCGAGCGGAGCGCAATGCCCTCCTCGAGGATGCGGGCGCCCTCGTTGACGAGGGCCCAGAGGCAGCGCGTGAGAACCTCCTCGTCGCCGACGGTCCGCCGCGCGATGCCGCCCTCCTTGGCCGCCGCGGCGATGATCGCCTCGACCTCGGGGTCGGGCTTCGGCACCCGCGAGCCGGCCTCGTAGCGGTACCAGCCGGCACCGGTCTTCTGGCCGAAGCGCCCCTTTTCGCAGAGCCTGTCGCCTACGTGCGAGTAGCGCAGGTCCTTCCGCCGCGTGGCGGCCTTGCCCTTGCGGATCCGCCAGCCGACGTCGAGCCCCGCCAGATCCTGCATGGCGAAGGGGCCCATGGCGGAGCCGAAGTCGTAGATGACCTTGTCCACCTGCTGGGGCGATGCGCCCTCCTCCACGAGGAACTCCGCCTCGCGGAGATACGGGTGGAGCATCCGGTTGCCGATGAAGCCGTCGCAGTTGCCCGCCAGCACCCAGACCTTGCCGATGCGCCTCGCCAGCTCGGCCGACGTCGCGATCGTCTCCTTCGATGTCATGGCGCCGCGCACCAGCTCGAGGAGCCGCATCACGTTGGCCGGGCTGAAGAAGTGCGTGCCGATCACCGACTCGGGGCGCGACGTCGCAGAGGCGATCTGGTCGATATCGAGCGTCGAGGTGTTGGAGGCGAGGACGGCACCCGGCTTGGCGATTTTGTCGAGGGCGGCGAAGACTTCCTTCTTGACGCCCATCTCCTCGAAGACCGCCTCGATCACAATGTCCGCGTCGCGGACGGCGGCGCGGTCGAGCGAGCCCGTGATCAGGCCCATGCGCTTGTCCATGTCGGCCTGGGAGAGCCGTCCCTTTTCGACCGTGGCGGCGTAGTTCTTCCTGACGACGGCGAGCCCGCGGTCGAGCGCGTCCTGCGCGACTTCCACCACGGTCACCGGGATCCCGGCATTGGCGAAGTTCATGGCGATGCCGCCGCCCATGGTGCCGGCGCCGATGATGGCCGCGCGCTCGATCTTCTTCGAGGGCGTGCCCGGCGGCACGTCGGGAATCTTCGTTGCCTCGCGCTCGGCAAAGAAGGCGTGGATCTGCCCCTTGGACTGGGGCGAGGCCATGCATTCCTGGAAGAGCGCGCGCTCCTTCTTGAGTCCCTCGGCGAACGGCAGCGTGACGGCGGCCTGCACGGCCTCGAGGCACTTGAAGGGCGCCAGGTAGCCGCGCGCAGAGCGCTCGATGCTTTTCCTGAAAGTGTCGAAGAGGGCGGGATTGGCGCGCGCGGCCTGGAGCTTGTCGTCCATGGCCGAGATCTTCTTCAACGGCCGCTTCTCTGCGACGACGCGCTCGGCGAACGCGACGGCGCCGGCGCGGAGGTCGTCGCCCACGACCTCGTCCACGATGCCGAGCTCCTTGGCCTTGGGCGCCCGCACCGGGTCGCCGCTCACGATCATGTTGAGCGCGGCCTCGACTCCCGCGACCCTGGGCAAGCGCTGGGTCCCGCCCGCCCCGGGCAGAAGGCCCAGCTTGCGTGGATGGCCGCCACCACGGGCTTCGAGCTGCCCTCGATCGCCGAGAGGACGCTGTGGAGATCGGGCGGCTGGGGCGGCTTGCCGAACTCGCGGATGTCGGCGCCCGCGATGAAGGTGCGCCCGCCGCCGATGATGACCATGGCGCTGACGCCCGGGTCCGCCAATCCCTTGGCGATGCCGTCCATGAGGCCCTGGCGCACTCCCTGCGCGAGCGCGTTGACGGGCGGGTTGTTCACGGTGATGACACCGACGCTGCCCTGCTTGTCGAACGCTACAAGGTCACTCATTGGGTTCCTCCGCGGAGAAGGCTCTCCGCCGCTTCCATCAGGCTTTCGGAAAGAGTCGGATGCGCGTGGATGGTCAGTGCGAGGTCTTCCGCGGTCACGGCGGTCTCGATGGCGAGCGCGGCCTCGGCGATCAGCTCCCCCGCGCCCGGGCCGGCGATGCCGACGCCGAGGATGCGCCCCGTCGCGGCGTCACGGCGGCATTGTCGAAGGCCGACGGGCGCCCCGCAATCGCTTCCGCGGCGACCTTGCCCTGGCGCATGGCGCGGTGGGCGAGCATGGGGTCGCCCGTGACGTCGCCCACTGCGTGGATGTGCGGATCGGCCGTCCTGCAACGCTCGTCGATGGGAATCACACCGCGCTCGCCGATCCTGACCTTGGTAGTCTCGAGCCCGAGCCCGTCGCTGACCGCGCGGCGACCGACCGCAACCAGGACGCGATCGAAGGACTGAGACCCCTGACCCTCGATGTCCGCCTCGATGGCGCTGCCCGACTCCTTGAGCGCGGTGACCGTGCACCTGAGGTGGATGGCGGCGAACATCTTCTCGCAGCGCCGCGCGAGCGGCTGGACGAGATCGCGATCGGCCCCGGGCAGAAGTCCCTCCGTCATCTCGACGACGGTAATTCGGCTCCCAAGCGCGGCATACACCTGCCCCAGCTCGAGCCCGATGTAGCCACCGCCGATGACGAGCAGCTGCTCGGGGATGTCGGCCACCTCGAGCGCCGCCGTCGAGTCCATGACTCGGTCGCTCCTGAGCGTGAGACCCGGCACCTGCGCCGGGATCGAGCCGGTCGCGATGACCGCGTGCTTGAAGCGGACCACCTGAGGCTCGTCGCCGCCGACCCGGATGCTCCGCGAGTCCTCGAACGCGCCGAGGCCGCCGATGACCTGCACGCCCTTGGCCTTGGCCACGGAGGCCAAGCCACGCGAGAGCTTGCCCACGACGCGCTCGGCCTTCCACTTTCGCAGCGGATCGAGCGCAATGCGCGGCTCGCCGAAGTCGAGCCCGAACTCCTTCGCCCGCTCGGCCTCGCCGATGAGCGCCGCCACGTGGAGCAACGCTTTGGACGGTATGCACCCCTCATAGAGACACGCCCCGCCGAGGCGCTTGCCCGCATCCACCACCACCGTCTCGAGCCCCAGCTCGGCGCAGCGGAACGCGGCCGAATAGCCGCCGGGCCCGCCACCCAGCACGGCCACGTCCACCTCAGTCACCAGATCGCCCATCACCATGCCAGGCCTCTAGAAGGGGGTATGCATACTATGCATATACTCGCTGCGCGGAGTTCGAGTGGGACGAGGCCAAGCGAGCCCGGAATCGGCAGATCCATGACGTAGATTTCGAAGAGGCAGCGACGGCCTTCTTCGATCCCTTGGTACCTCCCCCGCTTGACCAGATCGACCGATACACCAAGGTACGTATCACGATCTTCATCGACAACGACGTCCTGAAGTTCTTCAAAGCGCGGGCGGCCAAGCGGGGCAAGCCGGCGTACCAGACACAGATCAACCAGGCCCTGCGCGAGTACATGGAGGGCAGCCGGCCTCCGGCCAAGCAAAGCCACGATGAGCGCAGGCTCATCGCGCACCTCGCGGAGCAGGTCGCCAAGTACGCGGTAGCCAAAGCCAGCAAGCCTCGGCCAAAGCGGCCCAAGAGATAAACGCTACCATTCGAGGAACAGGGTTTCCGGCGCTTCGAGGCGGCGGATGATGGCCTGGGCAAAGCGCGCGCCGTCGGCGCCGTCGGCCACCCGGTGGTCGAAGGTGAGGGTGATCGGCAGCATCATCCGGACCACGATCTGGCCGCCGCGCACGACGGGCTCCTCCCTGCCGCGGGCCACGCCCAGGATGGCCACTTCCGGATAGTTGATGATGGGGATGGCGCCCGTGCCGCCCAGCGCGCCGATATTGGTGACCGTGAAGGTGCCGCCGCGGAGATCGTCGAGCGCGGCCTTGCCATCCCTCACCCGCTGGGCCAGCGCGGCCAGCTCGCGAGCCAGCTCCATCACCGGCTTCTTGTCCACGTCTCTGATGACGGGGACGATCAGGCCGCGGTCGGTCGCCACGGCGATGCCGAGGTGGCAATAGCGCTTCAGGATCAGCTCCCCCGCCCCGGCGTCGAGGCTCGCGTTGAACTGCGGGTGCTCGCCCAGGGCGAGCGCCGCCGCCTTCAGGATGAAGCTCGTCAGCGTCAGCGTGACCTGGCGCTCCTTGGCCGCCTCGAAGCTTCGCGTGACGATCGCGTTGAGGTCCGTGATGTCGGCCTTGTCGAAGTGGCTGACGTGCGGAACGAGCGCGGCCGACAGGGTCATGCGCTCGGCGATCGTGCGGCGGAGATGCGAGAGCGGCTGGCGCTCGACGGGCCCCCACTGCTCGAACTTCGCAAGCGGCGGCGGCTCGAGACCGACGAAGGCCAGCGGCTTGGCGGGGCCCGCGGGCGCCACGGCGCGCGCGGGAGACGCGGGAGCGGCCGCGGGCTTGCCCGCGCTTGCGCGCACGTCGTCGTCCGTGATGCGGCCTGCCGCGCCCGTGCCGCGCACGGTCTGAAGGTCCACGCCCAGCTCGCGCGCGAGACGCCGCGTCGAGGGCGCCGCTGCGGCCGGGCCGCCGGCGCCGCGTGGCGCCATCGCTGGCTGGGCCGCCGGCGCCGCGGCCCCGGCAGCCGCGGGGGCGGAGCGTGCCGGCGCCGGTGCGCCGCCGCCATCGGCAAAGCTCACGAGCGGCTGGCCGACCTTGACGGTCTGTCCGGGCTGGACGTGGATCTTCTCGACCCGGCCGGCAAAGGGCGACGGGATCTCGACCTGAGCCTTGTCGGTCTCGACCTCGAGAAGCGGCGAGTCTTCCTTCACGACGTCGCCCTCGTGGACGAGGACGGCACGGATCTCCGCTTCGACGAGGCCCTCGCCCAGATCGGGCAGGACGAACGTGCGGGTCATACTAGAAGGCCAGGGTTTCGCGCGCGGTGGCGAGGACGCGCGCGACGTCGGGCACGGTCGCCTTCTCGCGGGCGAAGCCCGGGAAGGGCACGTCGTAGGCAGCGACGCGCCGTATCGGCGCCTCGAGCGAGAGGAAGGCGCCCTCCATGATGCTGGCGGCGATCTCGGCGCCGGGGCCGAAGCTCTTCGGCGCCTCGTGGACGATGACCGCGCGCCCGGTCTTGGAGACGGAGGCCGCCAGCGTCTCGCGGTCGAGCGGCGAAATGGTCAGCAGGTCGATGACCTCCGGCGCCACGCCGTCTTCGGCCTGGAGCGTCTCCGCCACCTCGAGCGCCACGCGCAGCATCGCGCCGTAGGCGATCAGGGTCAGTCCCCGCCCGTCGCGCGCGACCTGTGCCCGGCCGATGGGCATGGTCTCGCTCTCGTCGGGCACTTCCTCCTTAGACGCGTGGTAGAGGGCCTTGTGCTCGAAGAAGACGACGGGGTCGGGGTCGCGGATCGCGGCGACCAGCAGCGCGCGCGCCGTGCGCGGCCCCGACGGGATGACCATCTTGAGCCCGGGGATGTGGGCGTAGAACTGCTCCTCGCTCTCGGAGTGGTGCTCGAGCGCGCGGACGCCGCCGCCGTACGGCATGCGTATCACCATCTGGCAGTGGAAGCGCCCCTGGCTGCGCTGGCGGTAGCGCGCGGTGTGGTTCTCGATCTGGTGGAAGCTCTGGAAGGCGAAGCCGGAGAATTGGATCTCGCACACGGGCTTGAGCCCGTAGAGCGCCATGCCCACCGAGCTGCCGATGATGGCGGCCTCGGCCAGCGGGCTGTCGATGACACGATTGCTGCCGAAGCGCCGGTGCAGATCCTCCGTCACGCGGAAGACGCCGCCGTCCACGCCCACGTCCTCGCCGATAACGAGCACGTCGGGGTCCCGCTCCATCTCCTCGAGCAGGGCCAGGTTCAGGGCCTTGACCATGTTGAGCTTTGCCATGTGGCGCGCCGTCAGTCCCGCACGATGTAGGTGATGGCGGCGCCCGTCACCGCGGCCGGAAGCACGGTGAGCGCGAGAATGCGCAGGAGGACCGGCCACAGATCCTGGAGCCGGTCGACGTCCGAGTGGCCCGCGGCCAATCCGGCGCGCACGATCCAGAGGAAGACGTCCACCACGGCGAGGGCCGGGGCGAAGGCCCAGGCGCGGCGGGGGGCGCAGACGCCCAGGACGGCGGCGCCGATCACCATCAGCACGGGACGGCCGAGCTCGTTCACGCCGCGCGCGAAGCCCGAGTCGCGGTACGAGAGCCCCGGCACGTACGCGAGAGAGACATCCGCGATGAACGGCACGGCCCAGGCCGCGACACCCAGGCACAGGGCGAAGGACAGGAGCTCCCGGCTGCTGAACGGATGCTCCGGCTTGATGACGACTAGTTCTGCCAACGGCTGGTCCTCCGCTGGCCGCGCATCGGCGGCGAGGCGGGCTCGGCTGAGGCTGGCTCGCCGCCGTCCGCCGGCGCTTGGAGACGAGCCGCCAGCTCGGCGCGCTGGGCCTCCAGGTCATGCGGCAGCTCCGCGTAGGCGTGGTCGAACATCGCGAGCGGATCGGCGGGCGGCATCGCCTCGAAGCGCTCGACCGCGCGCGCGATCTCCTCGTCCACCTGCTCGTCTACTGAGACGTCGAGCAGCTTCTTCTTCTCGAGGTAGCCGCGAAAGCGCGTCAGCGGGTCCTTCTGCTCCCAGAACTTGACCTCCTCGTCGGTCCGGTACTTCGTCGGGTCGTCCGCCGTCGTATGGACGCCCAGACGATACGTGACGCATTCGATCATGGTTGGCCCCTGCCCCGCCCGCGCCCGCTCGACGGCCTCGAGGCTCGCCGCATAGACGGCCAGCACGTCGTTGCCGTCCACCTGGATGCCGGGGAAGCCGTAGGCCAACGCCTTCTGCGCGATGGTGCGCGAGTTGGTCTGCTTCTTGAGCGGCACGGAGATGGCCCACTGGTTGTTCTGGCAGACGAACACGACGGGCACGTGCCAGACGCCGGCGAAGTTGGCCGCCTCGTGGAAGTCGCCCTCGGAGGTCGCGCCGTCGCCGAAGTAGGCCATGACCACCGCGTTCTCACCCCGGTACTGGATGCCGTACGCGATGCCGACCGCGTGGGGCAGCTGCGTGGACACGGGGATGGTAATGGGCAGGTCGTGCTGCTCGGGCCCGGGCTGGCCACCCTCGAGCCGGCCGGCGAAGAGGGCCAGGAACTTTTCGATGGGCCAGCCGCGCCAGAGCATGGCCGCCGTCTCGCGGAAGGACGGCACCATCCAGTCGGTGGGCTTGAGCGTGGAGACGCTGCCCAGTTGCGAGGCCTCCTGCCCCTTGATCGGGGCGAAGGTGCCGATCCGGCCCTGGCGCTGGAGCTTGAGCATGCGCTCGTCGAGGCGCCGCCCGAGAACCATCGCGCGGTAGAGGCGCTTGAGGTCTTCGGGCGAGAGCATGGGCTCGAGGTTGGCGTCGAGCGTGCCGTCGCTGTCCAAGATGGACAGGCGCTCGGTGGGGAACTGCGGCTCGATCTGGGTCCTGGGCATGACGGTCCCCGTTCGCCCCCTATCCTACCCGAAGGGAAGGAGGCCCACCAGCGACTTGACCGAGCCGCTGCGGGTGAGGCGCCTCGTTACGAGAACGGGATGGGGAGGGGCGGCCGTCCCCAGGGTCGCCCACCCTTGACCGTCAGCCACGGCACGAGCTTCTTGGTGCCGCTGCGCTTGTTGTTGCGCGTGTCCACGAACTCCACCGGCCCGTCGACCAGCTCGAAGATGGACATGTCAGCCGGCGCGCCGACCAGAAGCGTGCCCAAGCCCGGCACGCGACCGATGATCTTCGCCGGCTCCCACGTGGTGCGCGCCACCACCTCTTCGAGCGAGACGCCGAGGTTCAAGAACTTCGACATGACGTTGGGCAAGACGCGGTAGCCAGGCGTGTTGATGCTGAACCCGTGGAGATCGCTCGATAGGGTGTCTGGTGGGGTGCCCTGCTGCATGGCCGGCTCGCACACGGTGTAGTCGAAGCTGCCGCCGCCGTGGCCGACATCGAAGATCACCCCGCGCTGCTTGGCCGCCTTGGCCGCGGGGAGCAGCTGGCCGTTCTGGACGATGTTGTTGCCGGCGCCGCTGAAGGCGTGAGTGAGAAGATCGCCCGGGCGGAATAGGTCGAGGAGGTCCGAGATGGAGCCGGGAGCGGCGCAGATGTGGCACATGACGCGGTACTGCGGGCCCGCCACAGTGGCCGCAAGGATGGCGCGCCGCAAGGGCTCGAGGCCGTTCTGGCCTACGACAGAATCGGTGATCCGCACCTGACCCCCAGCACGACGTCGGGGTTCTCGGCAACGGCTTGAGCGCAGGCGTCCACGTTGGCGTAGTTGATATTGAGCATCTCGCCGACGTTGCCGCTGCCGGCCAGGACGATGGTCGAAATGTGCACGAACGCGAAGAGGCGCGTCCGGGTCTGCGGCCGCGCCCAGTGGGTGAACGCCCCGAGAGTGCGGGCGCCCGTGTCCCCCGCGGAGACGGCCGTGGTGGTGCCCGTGATCCCGACCAGCTCGTCGGCCGGGAGCCCGATGCCAATGTGAGGGATCAGGTGTGTATGGACGTCCACGAGCCCCGGCGTCACGAGCCTGCCCCCCGCGTCGATGTGCTGCACCGCGCGATCGGCCGCGATGCTCGCCCCGATCGCCGCCATCTGACCGTTCTTGATGCCGATGTCGCGCTTGCCACGGAGGCGCTGGCTCGGATCCAGGACGTCGCCATTGGCGATGACGAGGTCGAACTTGAGCGCGGGATCGGCCGGCTTGAATCCCACGGGCGTCGGCAGGGCCATTTGGGTACCGCTCATGGGCGTCTGCGCCTGGGCGGCCTGCGCGATCAGGAGACTCCCTGCCGCAGCCGTGGAACCGAGCTTGATGAGATCGCGTCGAGAGA
>WNGA01011322.1_pt1 | contig 23659 bp, 25 predicted proteins | sample 5400061 | NCBI WGS metagenome assembly WNGA01 (sample SAMN13153366, study PRJNA577476) | soil metagenome | isolation source: 100 cm soil or saprolite under grassland replicate 2 | place: USA:California | collected 2016-06-15
GGAGCGAGTCCATGGTGACCGGGTGGGTACCCGAGGGGCGCCCGAGGTGCACCATCACCGAGCCGCCGTGGTACGACACCAGGCCCAGGTTCCACAGGTACAGCAGCAGGTTGGTGTTGTCGGAGTAGCCGAAGAACGGCTTGGGGTGGGCGCGCAGCAGCTCGGCGTCCAGGTGCGGCAGGACGGTAATCTGATCGTCGCCGCCGCCGCTCGCCATGACGACCGCGATCGACGGGTCGGCGAAGGCGGCGTGCAGGTCGGCCGCCCGCTGCGCGGCGGAGGCGGCGGGCGCGCGCGTCGTCGGATACTCGACCGGTTCCAGGCCCAGCTCATCGCGCAGCCGGCGCAGGCCCTGCTCGTACACCTCGGGGAAGCGGGCCGGCAGACCCGCGGACGGTGACAGTACCGCGACCCGGCTTCCCGGTTCCGGCTTCGGTGGATAGCGCAGCACCCGCCGACCGTAGCGCGGCCCTGCCGTGCCGGCTTCTGGTGGGCAGGGTCAGCCGGTCGAGACGGTGACGTGTCCGACGGAGGAGTGACGCCGGACAAAGGGCTGTGCCGATACACCCTCCTGAGGGGTGTCGCCCCCGCGGGCCTCAGCCATGATGGGCGGATGCGAGCGGGTTGGGCTCCGCGCGCCACAACCTGTTGCAGCGGTACGCCGGCTGGCGCCTCAACCGGCTGCGGCCCGGGCTGGGCGACCGGTTCCTCGAAGCCGACCGGATATGCACCCAGGACCGCGCTGCGCTGCAGCGGTGGCGGATGAACCCCGGCGACCGCGCGGTGCTCGACCTCGGCCCGACCAGCGAGCCCGGCGTGTCCCGGCACGACATCGATCCGTTCCGGCTGCTGTCGGCCGCGCGAACCGCCTACGAGACGATGGCCTGGGCCCTGACCGGCTCCTACGAGCGGGCGTACCCGAAGTTCACGACGGTGAGCGCGAAAAGCTCATCGCCGCCTACGGTGTCGACGACGAGGACGCCTGAGCCGTCCGGTCCAGCTAGACCGCCAGGCCGTCGAGCAGGCGCATGAGACCGAACTCGCCCGGCCGTGACCCCACCCGGTCGGCTGCGCATCCGGCACGCCATCACCATGGCGGCGCAGCGCGACGCGAGGATCATGCCCACCGCGGCCCCGCGCATGCGGCGTTGACGGGCTCGGGATCAGCAGCGACATTCCCTGATGAGGTTCGAGTGAGACCGGGAAGCTGTGCCGGGGGTCGACGTCGGCGATCCTCGGGTTGGGCATGTGGACGACGCGCAGGAACGCCGGCAGCCGCCAGGGGCGGGGGCCGCCGACGACGACATGACGCCGTATGGCCGCCGTGATGGTCCTGGTACGGCCGAAGAGCATCAGGTTGAACCTGGCCGGGTGGAACGTCACGCGAACGTCGTACGGGTCCTCGGGCGGCGCGAGCCGCACCCGGCCGTCATCGAGCACGACCGTCGCGGTCGGCGTGTACGCCGACCGGAACTGCACGGCGATAGGGCGGTTCGGCATCGGCAGCGAGGTGTTCAGCAGTACACCGTAGTCGTGGCGCAGCATGCCGAGGAAGAACAGCTTCGCCTCATCCACCACGTCGACCCCCCCCGGGGCAGGGATACCCGTCGACGGACGGTTCGATGTCACCGTTGGCCGGGGGCGCGGGACGCTCCAGGGTCCGATCGGACCGGCCGGCGAGGATAGCGCGCCTCGTCCTGCCGGGCGTGGTACGTGCGCTGGGCCGCCGCCCGCGCTTGTCCGAGGGTGTGGATGCCCTGGCCGTGGAGCAGGGGCAGCAGCCTGACCAGGAGGTCGGCGGTGAGCAGGGCGTCGCCCAGCGCGCTGTGCCGACCCACGACCTCGACGCCGAGCCGGCCAGCGATCGCTTCCATGGTGTGCTCCTCGTGGTCGGGGTGCACGGCGGCGGACAGCAGCAGCGTGTCGAGTACCGGCTGGGTGAACGTGACGCCGGAGGTCGCCTCCTTGAGCCGCAGGAACGCCAGGTCGAAGGAGACGTTGTGACCCACGAGGACGGTGTCTTCGGCGAACCGGGAGAACGCGGGCAGTACCTCTTCGATCGTGGGCTGTCCGCGCAGCATGTCGTTGCTGATCCCGTGGATGCGCCGGGACGCGGCGGGCACGGCCCGGCGTGGGTCGACGAGCCGGTCGAAAGTCTCCTGGCGAAGCAGGCGTCCATTGACCACCCGTACCGCACCGATCGCAATGATCTCGTCGCCCTCGGCGGGCTGGAGGCCGGTCGTCTCGGTGTCGAACACGGTGTAGGCGATCTCGTCGAGCCGGCGGTGTTCCCAGGCGACATCGGTAGCGGTCGCCTGGAACAGGTCGAAATCGAAGAACTCCGGCCGGGCCAGCGACCCGTCATCGGGTCTGCTCTCGATGACCCGCGCCGGCGGGGTCGGCCCTGCCGGTTCCCGGGCCGGACCTCCGGCCAGCGGCAACAGCAGCCGCAGGTACGCCGATCCGTCCTCCTCGCCTTGCGACCATACCTGCGCCTCGTGGCGGGCCAGGATGTCGGCGACCGTGTCGTTGCCGGTACCGGTGGTCCGCTCGGTGGTCCACTGCCGCAGCGTCTCGGCGTCGAGGGGGGTGCCGGCCCAGCGGGCCGTCAGCTCCGCGTACCGGCCGGCCGGCCGCAGCCCGAGCGCCACCTCGTCGACCTCGTGAGCGGTCCGCAGCCGAGCCAGCAGCGCGGTGACGGCGCGCACCGCGGCGTAGCCGTCCAGCGTCAACCACACGCCTTCGCCGGTCGTGTCGACCCTGATCCTCGGGCCGTGCTCGGCCGGGATCACGGCCGTCACAGCGGCGATCAGGTCGGTGGCGGACATGTCCTCGTGCAGCGAGCGGTCGGTGAGGTCGTCGGCGGACTGCCGCATCAGCGCATCCACCCGCGCGCCGAGTGCCGTGGCCTCGTCGCGGACGATCACCGCGAAGCGTTCGCGCTGGTCGGCCGGGATGTCCGGATATTCGAGCAGGCTCTCGATCGCGCCCCGGATGGCCGCCGCCGAACCACGGACGCCCTCGGTAAGGTCCCGCAGCAGCGCGTCGCGGCGCCGGGTGGTATCGAAGCGCCGGGTCACATCCTCCACGAGCACGACGAAACCGGTGGCCTCGGTGCCCACGGGCGCCACCGGCGCGACCTGGACGCGCAGAAGGCGCTCCCCCCAGGCGGTGGTCGCGTGGACGGCAGCGCCCGCCTGGGCACGGTCGAGCACATGGGCGACCAGGTCGCGGTCCACCACGCCGAAGACCGACCGGCCCAGACCCACGACCCCGGGACGGTCCGGCCGGTCCTCCAGCAGTCGACGCGCCGCGGCGTTGTACAGCAGGATCCGCCCGTCGGCGTTGCACACCAGTACCGCCGCGGCCAGCTCGGACATCAACGCGGCCAGCCGGTTGCGTTCCTGGGCGATGTCGGCACGGCCGGCCCGGACCCTGGCGGCCACGCCGCGCTCTGCAGCCTCGTACCGCTCGGCCAGCTCGTTGACCGCGGTGGCCAGCTCCGCGAGCTCCGCCGGGGGACGCACGCTCAGCCGGTGCCCAGGGTTGACCGTCGCGATCAGCCGGGTATCCGCGGCGAGCCGCCGCGGCTGCTGGACGTGCCTGCCGAACAGCCGCACGACGGCCAGCCCCACCACAGCCAACAGCAGCACGACCCCGCTGATGAGGAAGACTGCCTGCGATCGGACGAGACGGGCCAGGGCGAGGCGATCGGTGGCCGACGCCGCCGCCCACAGGCCTGCGCCCAGCAGTACCACGCCGGCGATGACCAGTACCGAGAGCACCGCCACCGCGACCACGAGCCGACCACGCCCGTGGAAGGGGCTCACGGCTCGTCCGCCAGCAGCACGGCGACCCGGGCCACCAAGTCGCGGGTCGAAAAGGGCTTGGTCACGTACGCGTCGGCGCCGATGGCGAGTCCCTTGGCGACCTCGGACTCGCGGCCCTTGGCTGTCAACATCATGATCTTCACGGTGTCGTGGCCGCCGGCCCGCAGTTGCTGGCACACCTCGAACCCGTCGCGGTGGGGCAGCATGACGTCGAGCAGGATCAGGTCGGGCCGGAACCGCTCCACAGCGGCGAAGACCTCGTCGCCGTCGCCCACCACGAGCGTGTCGTAGCCCTGCCGCCCCATGAGGAACTCAAGCGAGGCCACGATGTTCGGCTCGTCGTCGGCAATGAGGACCTTGCGGGTCATCAGCTCTCCGCCCCCGATTCCCTGGGCAGCCGCGTCGCCGGCCTCCGCCCGCCCGGCGCCACCTCGCCGGACAGCGGCAGTGTAAAGGAGAAGGTGGCTCCCTGCCCTGGCGCGCTGGAGACCCACAACCGACCACCCATCCGCTGGATGATCTCCCGGCTGATCGGCAGTCCCAGGCCGGTCCCCGCCGGCCGGCTCCCCGCCGCACGGTCGCCCTGCCGGAACCGCTCGAAGATGACCGCTTCCTGGTCGGGTGCGATGCCCGGCCCGTTGTCGTGCACGTCGACCCGGGCAGTGCCGTCGGCGACGTACACCTCGACCAGCGCCTCGCCGTGCCGCGGGTCGCAGTACGTGGCGGCGTTGGCGAGCAGGTTCAGCAGCACCTGCATGACCCGGTCGGTGTCCGCGGCCACCGGCGGAACGGCCGCCGGTACCCGGACCTCCAGCTGGGCGCCCTTGCCGCTGAACAACTGCCTCGCCTCCGCCGCCGCGTCGCGTACCAGCGTGGCGAGGTCGACCTCGCCGATCCGCCACTCCGCGGCGCCGGATTCGATCTTGGCCAGGTCGAGTACCTGGTTGATCAGCCGGGTCAGGCGCGCCGTCTCGGCCACCACGATCTCCAGGTACCGTCGCCGGTCAGCGGCATCCAGGTCCGGGTTGTCGAGCAGGATCTCGGAGAAGGCCCGGATCGACGTCAGCGGCGTACGCAGCTCGTGCGTGACCGTCGAGACGAAGTCGTCCTTCATCCGGTCCAGCTCGCGCAGCCGGTCGTTGGCGGCACGCAGCTCAGCCGTCGCGGCCTCCAGCTCGGCGGACTTGCGCTCCAGCTCACGGCTGTACGCCCGCACCTGCGACGTCTCGTCCAGGATCTGGATCACCTCGCCGACGCCGAGGGACTCCTCGTGGGCGACCGAGGCGACCAGTACCCGGGCCGAGGCGGTGCCCAGCGCGCCGGCCAGGACGGTCTCGACGTGGTGCACGAACTCGTCGTCGGCGGTCTCGTCGTCCCCGGGCAGCCGGGTCGTACCGCCGGCTCCCGCGTAACGCGCGAGGGCGTCGTGGGCGCCGTCCGGACCCAGGTACCGCTGCAGCAGCCCGCGCAGGTCGGCCACCCGGGCACTACCCCGCCACAGGCGCGCTCCGGCCGCGTCGGCCGGCTGCCGCAAGGCGTCGACGAACGCCGCGGCCTCGGCGTACTCGGCCGGGCTGCGCCGGCTCGCCAGGGACACCGCCACGTAGAGGCCCACGTTGACGATCATGCTCCACAGCATCGCGTGGCTGATCCGGTCCAGGCCGCCGAGGCCGAGCAGGCGCTCCGGGCGCAGCAGGGTGATTCCCCAGGGTCCGCGTTCGAGCACGTCGAGCGGGAGGTATCCGGCGCGCGCGAGATCCGGTACCAGCAGCGTGTGCACCCATACGGCGAACCCGCCGACCAGACCGGCAAGGGCACCGGCCCGGCTGCCGTCCCGCCAGTACAGCCCGCCCAGGATCGCCGGCGCGAACTGGGCCACCGCTGCGAAGGACACCAGCCCGATGGAGACCAGCGAGGCCTCCCCCGCGAACCGGAAGTAGGTGTACCCGAGGAGCACCACCGCGACGATGGTCACCCGGCGAACCGCCAACGCCAGGCCGCCCACACCCTGCCGGCCGAGGTACCGCGCGCCGCCGCGCAGAAGGCCCGGCAGGATCAGCGAGTTGGACACCATGGTGGCCAGGGCCACCGTCTCCACGATGACCATCGCGGTGGACGCGGACAGCCCGCCGATGAACACGATGAGCGCGAGCAACGGCTGCCCCTCCGCCATCGGCAGGGCCAGTACGAACGTGTCCGGGTCGACCGAGCCCCGGCCGAAACGCAGCAGGCCGGCCAGCGCGATCGGGAGCACGAACACGTTGATTGCCAGCAGGTACAGCGGGAACAGCCAACTGGCCCGGATGACGTGCCGTTCGTCGACGTTCTCCACCACGGCCACCTGCCACTGCCGCGGCAGCAACAGGACCGCCAGCATGGACAGCACGGTGAGCCACATCCAGGTGCCGTAGCTCGTCTCGGGGGTGAGCGTGAACAGCGCCGCGGTCGCCGGAGCCCGCGCCGCCCGGCCGAACAGGTCGCCCACCCCACCGAACACGGTGAACGTGATGAACACCCCGACCGTGAGGAAGGCCACCAGCTTGACGATCGACTCGAACGCCACCGCGGCGACCATGCCCTCGTGCCGTTCGCTGGCGTCGAGGTGACGGGTGCCGAACAGGATGGCGAAGAGCGCGAGCAGCAGCGCCACGTACAGACCGGTGTCCTGTAACACCGGGGGGTGGCCGAGCTGCGCCGGCGAGGTGATCTCCGGGTAGCGGCGCAGGATGGAAAACGTGTTCGACACGGCCTTGAGCTGCAGCGCGATGTACGGCACGAGCCCGACCACCGCGACGAGCGTCACCAATGCCCCGAGCAGCGCGCTGTTGCCGTAGCGGGCCGAGGCGAAGTCGGCCAGCGACGTGATCCGCCGCTGCCGGCTGACTCGAATGATCTTGCGGACGACGAGCCATCCCACCGCGAACGTCAGCGTCGGGCCCAGATAGATCGGCAGAAAACCCACGCCGGTGGACGCGGCCCGGCCGACGCTGCCGTAGTAGGTCCAGGATGTGGCGTACACGGCCAGCGACAAGGCGTAGACCCACCCGGAGCTGACCAGGCTGCGGCCGGCATCGGCGCGCCGGTCGGCGTAGCGGGCGATGCCGAACAGCAGACCGAGGTAAGCCCCCGCGACCGCGACGATCATCCAGGTGGTCAGCACCGCCCTCCTCCCCGGTCAGTCAACGCGCCGCACGGCCAGGGCGACGAGGGCGACGACCGCCGCCCACGCCAGGAAGAGGTACGCCCACAGCACCGGCACGCCGAGGACGGTCGCGGGCACGTCGAAGACCGCCAGCAACGGGTACCCGAAAAGCAGGAAACCCACCGAAGCGGCGGCGACCAGATGGGCCCGTCGGGAATCGTCAGCCATCTCTCCATCCCTACAGCACGGTGTGCGTGTGGAAGCGCAACTCGGTCGAGCGCTGCAGCTCACGTACGGTCTTCAGCACGCGCCGCAGTCGTTTCCGCTCGTCGGCGGTCAGGTCGGCGAGCCGTACCCGGTTGGTCGGCTCGATCCCGTCCGCCACCTGGCGAAGCTGCGCGCGCAGGCGCAGCTCGGCAAGGAAGCGGTACGCGTCGGCCAACACGGCCGCGCCCTCGAGGCTGATCGTGCCCGCAGCGGAGGCCGCGGCCAGCCGATCAGGCGTGGCGCGAGCCAGGGATGCGGCCGACAGCGCGTACAGCCGAGCCAGGAGTACCACGCCGGCCAAGCCCCCGCGCTTGAGGTCCACCTCCCCGTGCTCGCCGCGGATCAAGCCGAACCGCAGCGACGGCGGAAACCTGACCGCCGCCCGGGCCATCCCCACCAGGAACCGTGGCGCGGCGGAGCCGCTGCGCAGCACCGCGTCCAGCGGCACCGGCGACAACTCGCCCGCCACCCGCCGGAAGTCCAGGAGCAACTCGGCCTCGACAAGCGCCAGCGGCTCGGGGGACTCCACCCAACCGCGGAACACTTCCCGCCAGCGGGCCAGCGGCAGGTGCCACCGGTCCGCCATGTACCCACCCGGGCAGCGGCGCAGCCCGGCGCGGGCGAGGCCGGCGACCACGTGCGCGCCGAGCGCGCCGAAGTACCGGTCCGGGGCGCCGTCATCGGCGTACGCGATCGCGTGGTCCTGGTCGGTGCACAGCGACTGCTCCATCCGCCCACCCGAGCCGAGCGCGAGCCAGGCGTACCGGCAGGGCGCCGGCCCCAACTGCGCTTCCGCGAGCTCGATCAGCCGTACGGTGAGCGCATCGTGCAGACCGGTCAGCGCCCGACATGTGGCCAACGCGCCCACGCCGCCGGCCATCAGGACGCCCGTCACCGCCGCGGCATCGGCCGCGTACCGGCTAAGCGCATCGATATTGTCGACGGACGCGATCCACCGCCGCATCGGCTCGGTCACCGCGTCGACATCGCTGACCCCGCCGGTACGGACAGGTGACTCGATCGGCTCCACGCGGGTCACGCCTCACATCACTCCGCCGGGCTTCAGCGTAGTACCCATTCGGATGGAATGATCAGACGGCATCGACGCCGAAGCGGATTCAGCCCGACACGTTGGTGACCGCCTCTCGCGGGCTGAGCAACGAGGCGTCGGCCAGGACCAGCGGCGGCCAGCTCGCGGCGCCGTCCCGGCCGTGTTTGGGATCGACGCCGATGAACACGCGGCCGCCGACCCGGACCCGGACATGGCGGGCGGTCCAGTCCACCGTGGCACGTTGGCGACCCGGCCCGGGCACCGCCAGCTCCGGTGATCGGCGGCAGGAGCGGACACCGATTCAAGATCGCCACGACGAGACGCACTGTCGGACCCCAATGGCAAGCTCGTCCTCATGCATGCTGACGCGGAACACGCAACGCAACCGGAGGACCTGAGCCGTCTCATTGTCGAGCGGCTGAACGCCGGTGACGTCGACGGCTTGGTCGCACTCTACGAAGCCGGCGCCGTGCTGGCGCTGCCCGATGGACAGATGGCGACCGGCTCCGACGAGATCCGGAGGGCTTACGAGCGCCTGGTGGCCGATAGGCCCAAATTTGAGCCGGGCACCCAGCGACCGACGCTGCGTAGTGGAGACCTGGCCCTTACGTCATCTCGCTTGGTCGATGGGGTAGTGACCGTCGAGGTGGCGCGCCGCCAGCCGGATGGCACCTGGTTGTGGGTGATCGACCAGCCCAACGTCATCTCGTAGCCCGAAGCACTGCGCGGTCTTTGTCCAGGCCCAGGGCACTCATCTGGGCACGACCGGGCGATTCACGGCGAAGTAGTGCGCCGCGGGACATGGGCTCACCGTCGAACGCGCCGTGCCGTGCGGCCCTTCCCGTCATGGGTCGCGCTGTCCACGGTCGTTCTCAGCTGCGATGGTCGCAATATCGGGGTGCGGCTTCGGCGGCGGCCGCCGTAGCGTCCTGTCCTTGTGAGCAGGTTCGCGGAGGTTCTTGCGCCGGCACGGCTGGGGGCCGGCTATCGCTGGCTGCTGGCGTCGTCGTGGACGACGAACCTTGGCGATGGTGTCGCGATTGCCGCCGGTCCGCTGTTGGTGGCGTCGCTGACCAACGATGCGTTCCTCGTCTCGTTGGCTGCCCTGCTGCGATGGGCGCCGCCGTTAGTGTTTGGCCTGTACGCCGGTGTGCTCTCCGACCGGCTCGACCGGCGGCGAATCGTGATCGGCGCGGACGGCGTCCGTGCCGTGGTGTTGGGTGTTCTCGTCGCCACGATGATCAGCGGCCATGTCTCGGTGACCATAGCGCTGCTGGCACTGGGACTGCTCGCCACGGCCGAGGTATTCGCCGACAACACCGCCGCCACGCTGACGCCGATGCTGGTGCACCGCGACGATCTCGCCGTCGCCAACTCCCGCCTCCAGGCCGGGTTCATCACGCTCAACCAGCTGGCGGGCCCGCCGATCGGAGCAGGCCTGTTCGCCGCCGGCAAAGCCTGGCCCTTCGTTGCCGAGGCCGTCCTGGTCACCGCCGGTGTGCTGCTCGTATCCAGGCTCGTACTGCCTACCCAAGCCCGCGGCTCGCACAACGCGGCAAGCAGCGCGCCGCGGGACATCGCCGAGGGCTTGCGGTGGACGGTGCACCACCCGGCCGTTCGCACGCTGTCCCTGACCATCCTCATCTTCAACATCACGTTCGGCGCCGCCTGGTCGGTCCTGGTGCTGTACGCCCATCAGCGGCTCGGCCTGGGCGCTATCGGGTTCGGCCTGCTCACCACGATCTCGGCAGCCGGCGGCCTGCTCGGCACGGGACTCTACGGATGGCTCACCCGACGAGTGAGCCTGGGCAACGTGATGCGCGCGGGACTGATCATCGAGACCCTCACCCACCTCGCCCTTGCCGTCACAACCTCCCCGTGGGTCGCGTCGCTGATCTTCTTCGTCTTCGGCGCCCACGCGTTCATCTGGGGCACCACCTCCATCACCATCAGGCAGCGAGCCGTCCCGACACACCTACAGGGCAGGGTCGGCAGCGTGAACACCATCAGCGTCTTCGGCGGCCTGGTCGCCGGCTCGGCAATCGGCGGCGCGCTGGCCACCCACTACGGTGTCGCGGCACCCTTCTGGTTCGCCTTCACCGGCTCGGCGGTCTTCGTCGTCCTTCTCTGGCGCGAACTGACCCGAATCGCGCACACCGACGAGCACCCCCAGCCAACACCGTCCGCCGCGTGAGGTCAGCACGTCCAGCGCCGCATGGACGATTGCTGGCCCGCGTACCCCGTACCGTTACGTCTGTCAACGCCCGGCCGAGCCGAACGCGCGGATGAGGACCTCCCTTGCTCCAGCCTCTCCCCGCGCGATTCGCAGCTTCTTGATCAGCGGCCGCGAGGGTGGGGGTGGGCTGGATCGTGGTCGGACGATCATTACGTGTCCCAGTCAGCGGCCCCCGGACGCCGTCGGGTAGGCAGCTCAACTCGGCATGCTCGCGCACCTCGCCGCATGTCAGTGCCTTCGACAACGGCCAAGGCTGTCAGACCTGCCTGTAATGCTGAACTGATGGTGGTCGTTTTCGATGCCGAGCTGTGGGCATGGGATGCCCGGCGCGCGGATAGCTGGATCTTCGTCAGCCTGCCGGCCGACGCGTCCGAGGAGATCCGTGAGCTGGCTGGTGGGTCGCGTCGTGGCTTCGGTTCACTGCGGGTGCGCGTCACGGTCGGAGGCAGCACCTGGACGACCTCGATCTTCCCGGGCAGCGGGAGTGGCAGTTACGTGCTGCCCATCAAGCGCCCGGTCCGCAACGCCGAAGCCCTCGACGTGGGTGACGTCGCGACCGTGACCGTCGAGCTCATCGACTGTTGACTAGCGGCCGGCTGCTGAGCACGTGGATGGCCCAGCATGCCCGGGTCATCTGGACGACCACCCGCGACCTCGTCCGACCGCTGAACCTGGACTCGTGTTGGGCGGTCAACGCGACGGTCAGCGCCGTCGCGAACACGGTGACGACCCAGGTCCACAGCCCGGCGAAGCCGAGGTAGCCGGCAACGTACAGCGGGGAGCCGCGCCATATTGCCGGCGGGAAGGCGACGAACTGCGCGCACCAGCGTAGGCCCCAGAAAACACACTCGGCGGCCAGGATGGCCGTGGGCGTCCGTCCTGGAGCAAGTAGTTCGGTGGTCAGCGCCAGCGGGGCGAGCCCGAGCAGGAGGCAGGTCAGTCCGATGAAGAAGGTATGGGTGTACATGATCTGGCGGGTCAGGGGGCGCAGCGCGGTGAGCTCCGGCCGCCAGGCCAGCGTGCGGGGCATCATCAGGTGAGCCAGTCCGAGCACCACCAGGGTCGCCGACCAGCCGGAGTTGGCCGACGAGCGTGAATACCCCCGCTCATTTCTGGAACGCCAATGCGTGAACGCAGCCACTCCCGTCGCGGATAGAAGTGCCAGGCGCCGGGTCCGTATGCGGCAACGTTCGCCGCGTCTCGGCAGTGCTCGACGAGCAGCAGCCGCCCGCCGGTGCGCAGCGTCCGGGCGATCTCGGCGAACAGCGCCCGCCGCTGGTCGGCGGCGCGTAGCTCGTGGGCGGCGAACACCACGAACACCACGTCGAGCGTCGCTGCCGGTACCGGCAGGGCATCCGGGCGAGCCGGTCGCACCTCGGGCGGCGGGGGCACGAGTGCGCGGGCTCTGCGGATCGATCCTGCTCGGGTCAGCCGCGGGTCGTACAGGTCCAGCAGCACCGCCGAAGCGTGAGGGAACAACCGCCGAAGCGTCAGGCTGAGCTCGTCCAGTCCGGTGCTGACCACCGCGTAGCGGGCGTGCGTGGCAGGCAGGAGACCGGTCAGCCATCGCCAGCCGTACAGCGGCGTACGGTCGTACGCCCACCGTCGCGACCAGGCTGATGACGATCCAGGCAGCGGCGAGCCCGGCGCCGAACCGAATCGGGTAACGCAGCAGGCCCGGTACCGGCATGGCGACGCCCAGCGCGACCGTGGCCAGCCCGGCGGCGTACCGAGGCCAGTTGAACGCTACGACTCGGCCTACCCCGGTCATCGTACGGCCCCGTCCAGCGCGCGCAGCGATCCGCGGTGCCAGCCGTAGTCGAGGTCGGTGACGTGAAAGGCATTGGCCAGCACCGGGTGGGCGCCGGAGAACGGCCCGTGCGTGAAGAACGTCAGCCGTGACACGTTCACCGCGATCGGCTCGGGTCGCCACTCCGTTCGGTATGCCTTGACCACCACGACCGACTCGGAACCCGCCTCGTAGTCGAACGTGTACGGCAGCGGTCCGGCGAAGCGCCGGGCGTCGGCAGTGCTGGCGAACGGGGAGCCGGCCGGCAGCGGCGCTGGCCGGGACGCCAGGTCGGCGGTGAGGGCGAGGTCGGCGCGCCCGTCCCGGCTGTGCACGACCGCGCTCAGCCGTGACCCGCTTGTCTCGAACCGCATCCGAGCGAGCCGGTAGTGGTAACGGGTGAGCAGGTTGCCACCAAGCGCCATTAGCCGCCGGTCGGTGTCGCTGCGCAGGATCTGCAGCCCCCGCATGGTACCTCCGGCCGGCGTCGGGAACCGGGTGAAGATGCGGTAGCCGGTCAGCACGTAATCAACGCCGCACGTGGCCGGCAGCGGCGCCGGTCGCAGCCTCAGCGCCGACACGATGCCGACGGCCACGAAGGCGTGCTCGGTGCCGTCGGGTCCGCGATACGTGTCCAAGGACAGCCCGGGGGACAGCATCGGTGAAAGCACGGTGGGTGGCAACGCGTAGGTGAGCACAAGCGAATGCCCGAATCGGGTACGCATGGGCAGCGGATGTCGCCGTAGCGCCTGCCACATCTTCAGTCTCCGATCTCGATCTGAGTCACCGCGCCCCACAGCAGGGAACGGTCTTCAAGCGGGCGACCGGCCAGTGGCGACCGGTCGCGGAAGGTACGCAGAACCACCGGGCCGCCGGGGCATACGGCGTGGCGCAGCGCGTCGTGCAGCCGGGCGGCGAACGCCCGGGGTGGGCCGTCGAGTACGTTGGACAGCGCCACCGCGTCGTACCAGCCGGCCGGCACGCTCCTCAGGTGGTCGACCACGTCGTCGTGCACCCACTCGACGCCCGACACCGGAGCCGGCCGGACGGCGCCGGGACACTCGCGGCCCAGCAGCAGCCGCCACGCCCATGGATTGGTGGCGTTCGGGTATTGCGCGACGCCGGCCGCGATCCGCCGCCGAAGTGTCCGGTCGAATCTCGGTGGAATCACGTCACGCAGACCCCGCCGCAGCAAGGCGGCCAGCGGCCCGGCCGGTCGCAGGGCCGCAGCCATCAGGGCTCGCAGCGGCGGGCGGTCCAGCTTCCGCCACCACCAGTCGGACTGCGCGGCGGGGTCGGTCAGCTGCAGGAAGCGGATCAGGGCTTCCGGCCGCCAGGCCGGGAGCACGGCGCCGGCCGCGGCCCGACCGATCGCCATGATCCGCTCGGCGGTGCCGGTCACGGTGGACGCTCCGGCCAGCCGGGCACGGGCATAGGCGAGCTGGGTGGAGTTGACGTCCACCGCGGTGACCCGGTGACCGGCGCGGGCCAGCGCGTCGGCGGTGTCGCCGGCCGAGGCGATGACGAGAACCCGGCATGCGGGCGGGAACACAGCGAGCTCGACGCTGTGATCCTCGTACATCCAACCGAACATCACCTGCGGTCGGCGCCCCACCGTGAGCCGCCCAGCCCGCCACGGACTATCCATGCGGCGGCCGCCGTGCCGGGTGCCGGGCCAGCAGCCACACCACCGCTAGCAGTACCGCATTATGTGTCAGCATGCGACCCGGTTCGGCGATACGGGGAACCGAGAAGAGCAACCCACCGGCGTTGAAGGCGACCAGCAGCCCTGTTTGGACCAGTGCCGCCAGCCGCGGCCGCGCCCCGCTCAGCACCCATACGCCGACCGCCGTCTCGATCACGCCGATCCCGACCAGCGCCACCGTCACCCATGGGGCGGGCAGGCCGGGCACACCGGCCACGATCGACCGCTGGTTGCCGTCCGCCCCGAGGATCTTGCACCACAGGCCCTCGTACCACCAGACGACCGCCACGGCGGCCCGCGCCGCCATCATGGGGTACCGATCCTGTGGACCTTGGCGCGTAGTGCCCGCCGAGCCACCGGCCCCAGTCCGTTGGGCAGATCGGCGAACGGCATGCCCGCCATCAGGCGACGCAGCACAGCCTCGATCTCGGCGATCCACAGACTCAGCCCCTCCGCGACCACCGGTGCCAGTCCGGCGCCGGTCTGCGCGCCGGCGAGCAGTTGCGCGAGCACGGTCTGCGCGGATGCCCTGGCGAGACCTTCTTCACTGAGCACGCGCAGCGCCCCGTCAACCAGCCGATCCTTGGTGTCGGTCACCACCACGAGCCACCGTCCCTCTTGAGCGATCGCTCAACTGGAACTGTATCGGTAGTTGAGCGATCGCTCAAGAGAGATCAGCGATCCGGCCTGGAGCGAGATTGCCCGGACCCTGCGGCCTGCCCGCACGTGCAGGTCGCTGGGATCTTTCTGTGTCCCCGTGGAGCCCCTGAGCGATGCTCATGGCCGGGCTCTGCGGGATGAGACGCGGTCAGCCGTTGCCGCAAGCGCAGCTCTGGCGGGTGTTGGCGTTCGGCATCTGGGTCGCCGGCATCGACACGCGGTTAGCAGTGATCTTGTTCTTGACGGTCGTGTTGGCCGACCCGGCGGCGCTACGAAACTTGTACTACCGGGGATGATCTTCCGGGGCCGAGAGCCCGTTGCGGAGGGCCATCGCCACAGACTCCAACGTCGAGTGGACACCCAGCTTGGCGTTGACGTTCTGGGTGTGCGTACGGAGCGTGTTGGCGGACATCCGCAGTCGAGCCGCGGTCTCCGCGGTGCTTAGCCCGTCGGCGAGACACCGGAGTACCTCGCGCTCGCGCCGCGTGAGACCCGCGAGCGGATCGGCCTGCGGAGCCAGGCCATCGGCGACCAGCTCGTCCAGAACCGGACCGAGGAGTCGCGGGTCGAGCCAAGCCTCTCCCCGGTGTACCCCACGCACCACCCGTACCAGATGGTCGGTGTCGATCGTCTTGGGCAGCCACGCCCGGGCTCCCCGGGACAGCGCAGTGACCACCGTGCTCACCGAGTCGGCGGCGGTCAACATGATTACCTTGGCCGGCGAGTTGACGCGACGGATGCGGTCCAGCAGGTCGATACCGCTACCGTCGTCGAGTCGCACGTCGAGGATGACGACGGCCGGGCGCATCGCGACGAACTCGGCCCAGCCGCTGCGCACGCCGTACGCGACGCAGACCGGTCCGAGGTCGCTTTCCCGTTCGAGGCGCGCCTGCAGCGCGTCGGCGAACAGCGCGTGATCGTCGACGACGAGGATGGAAAGTGCCGCCACAACCATCGATACTGGCGCATTCTCTGGACGTTTCACATCAGGCGAAGGTGGGACACCACTCACCGGCCCGCCCGGGGCCGCAACCGTGACCTCGCCGGGTCGGATGCCTGGCGGCGCCGTTGGTAGGAGGCCTTGTGACGTTCAGCCGAGTCCGGGCTACGATTCGGCTGAAGCTTCTCATGCGTGCCGTCTCCCGCTTGCCGGTGGGTGGCGTGGGGGTACTCTCGCCAGAGTAGGTGGCACGGCATTGAGAGCGGGCGCATAGTGGCCGAAGCAGGTAGACGATCATAACGGGGATCGCGATATCGGAGCCACGAGGTTGGGCGCAACCGGGAGCCGTGTAGGGATTCCGCGATTTCCGCAAAGCCGAATCGGAACGGACCGGTTTCCGGCTACCGGCAGATCACCCGCGCAATTCTTGCCGTGTCGCATTTCGACAGGGGGCCATATGGACGCTTCGAAATTACGGCTCGAGTTGCCGTGTGCCACGGCGCCGCCGCGACCTGACAACGACGACACGGTGGACATGGTCCGGTCGTCCCGGACCGGGGGCCGGGCAGTGGCGCGGGCGAGCATGCCGAGCAACGGCGCCGGCCACCTCGCTGAGGGCGGCCCCGCGACCGGCGATTCGCTGCTACGTCGATTACGTCAACGCAAGCTCAGCCACGACATCCGTCATGAACTCGCCACCATCATGCTGCTCGCGTCCTTGCTGGAATCCGCTCCGGACGTGGGTCCCGACAGCCGGCAACGAGCCCGCCAGATCCTCGGCGAGACGCGCTGGTTGGAGCAGCTGCAACGGGCCTACGACAGCACCGTTTCCCCGTATGAGGAGCAGGTCTCCAGCAATGTCGAGCTGATCCCGCTCCACATTTTCGCGGCGGAAGTGCTGCGCGCGGTTCGGCTGTCGACGTCGACCGCAACCAGCCTCACCGCGGAGGAGGCGTGGGTACGGGCGGAACGACTGGCGTGCTGGCGGGTGCTGCGCAACATGGTTGACAACGCTGTCCGGGCCGCAGGCCCGAACGGCCAGGTGGACGTGCGGGTCGAGAATCAGGCCGGATGGGTGATGATCCGGGTGGACGACGACGGTCCGGGCTTCGGCGCGGTCCCGCCCGGGTCTGACTCGCTGGGCCTGGATATCGTGCAGGAGTTCGCCATTGCTGCGGCCGGTCATCTCGAAATCGGCCGCAGTGTCCTGGGGGGATGCCGGGTAGGGCTGGGCATGCCGGCCGAGTCGCTGGGTACCTTCGTCGAACCCGGTGACGACTCATCGGCATCCGGCTAGATGCGGGCCTCGTTCCTCCGGTGAATCGGCACGAAGCGGTCCTTCCCGGAATGTAGCGCGCCATGCGCCGGACATGACCTGGCTCAGCCGAACGGCCACGATTCGCGACACGTCGTTGGCTACGCGTACACGGGCGGACGAGTCATGCCGGTCGGCAGGTCGTTCTAGCCTGAAGGCTGGGTAAACGTCTGATAACAGCGGAAACGGATCTTCCCGATAGGCCTTTCGCGCTGCCGGACAGGCACCACCCTTGGGGGCACCGATGGTGAATATCTCGGCGCGGATTCCGGCGGCGGCGCATCTCCATGCGCCCGCGCACCCGACCGGGTCCCGCCGCAACGTCATCGACAACGCGCGGCGGGCGGCGCCGGACGAGCCGGAGGCCGGGTCCTGATGCGGGTGCTCATCTGCGACGACCATGTGGTGTTCGCGGAGTCGCTGGCTCACTTGCTCGGTATGCTCGGGCCCGAGGTAGTTGCCATCACGTTCCACCCCGACCAGGCCATCGCGGTGCTGCGCCGGGAGCCGATCGATGTCGGCGTGCTTGATGTCGAGTTCGGTACGGAGACCGTGCTCGACTGGTTGCCCGAGATCCGGGCGGTCGCGCCCGCCACCCGCCTGGTACTGCTCGGTGCCGCGCTGGACAGCCAGACGATCGCCATCGGCCGGGCGGCCGGCGTACACGGAGTCGGCGACAAACGGCTGCCGGGCGCGCAAATCCTTCGGATCCTGCAGCGGGTGCACGACGGTGAGCTGGTGCTGCCCAAGGACCCGGTGTCCGAACCGCCTAGGCGGCCAGCCGCCCTCGGCCGGGTCGACGACACCACGCACTTGGCAGCCTTCCTGACTCCCCGGGAGCGGCAGGTGCTGGGCGGGCTCGTCCGCGGGCGCAACACCATCCGGCTGGCCAAGGAACTGGGCATCGCCGAGACCACGGCGCGCTACCACATCCAGTCCGTACTGATCAAACTTGGTGCGCACTCCCGGCTGGAGGCGGCCACCACGGCGGTACGATTCGGCATGATCGACCCGCAGACCGGACGGTGGCTCCTGCCGGTCGCCTGACCGCACGGCGTCTCGTGGGCGTGGAACGATCGGTCGCCTGATCACCAGCGCTCCTGTACTTCGACCTACCTCGATCAATTCAGCATCGCCTCGTCCCGCGCGGTGGCGGAGCCGGCGAGCTGGTACGGGTATCGGCGCTAGGAACCATCCGGGTAGCGGACGCACAGCCACCGGTCATAGCCCGTGTACTGGTGTCCGCGTGTCCCCTTCGGACACTGCGCCGCGCTGTCGGCCATCGCGACGAGCGGGTACCCAAGAGGGGCGCGGACGCACTGGGTGCGGATCGCGGGCCGGTAGTAGTTCGACGGCGTCGACACGCAGTCGCCGGGTTTGGCGATGAGGCCGGTACCGGCCTGGCTCAGACACAGCAGGTCGCCGGAGTCGCCGTACGGAATCCGGCTCAGCGTGTCGCCCGGGCAGGACGCCTTGTCATGCGTCTTGCCGACGACCTTGGCGAAGAACCCGTCCGCGCAGGGCAGCTCCTCGACCTGGTCATTGAGGAGCCGGCCGCCGTTGCTGCTGCCGACGTAGACGCAGTCGTTGACCACCAGGCCACCCCCGCCGCCGCCCGGGTCGCCGGGGTGCGGCGCTTTGAGGTTGCGCATGCAGTACACCTGGGAGTCGGAGGTCGCGCCCAGACCGGTGGTCTTGGTGCGCACGGCCATGTCGGTGTCGTCCGGGCAGCCGCTGTCCTGGATCGGCTTGCTCTGATCGATATGCGCGCCCAGCGAGGTGATCCGCGCGATGGCGCGTGGATCGGAGCAGGACACCGGCTGGTACTCCTTGGACTGCTCGATGATGTGCTGCATTTCCGGGTTGACCACGCTCGGCGTGGCATACGGGAAGTCCTTGGACAGGTAGATGCACGAGCCGACGCCCCAGGTGGCGGCGGCGCCGGCCGGGGATGCTCCCCCCGCGGGATTCTTCGGGCCGCCGCCGTGCCGGCTCAGCACCCAGGCGACCGTGCCGCCGGCGCCGAGCAGGACGACCAGGGCCGCGACGCCGAACAGGACGGCCACCATCGGGCGCCGGCTGCGGTCCGGCACGGGCGGACTCGGGGCCACCGGCTGGGTCAGGCCCGGGAACACCCCCGGCTGGCCGGAGAACGACGCGGGCCCGTCAGAGTACTGCGGCGGTTGGCCCGGAGCCCGGTACGGCGCCGACTGGCCCGACTGCGGCGACCACGACCCGGGCTGCGGCACCCGTGGACCGGGCCGGTCCCGGCTGCTGTGGTGGCGGCGACCACGGCGGCGTTGGCTGATCTGGTTGCACCCGGCCCTCCCCGTCATCGACCGGCGACCGCGCCGACTGTAGCGGAGGCCCGGGCCGCGCGCGGTCCCGCCGCTGCCGCAGCGGCCCCGGTGCATCGCCCACCCGCAGCTGCCTGCCGCGACCGCCAAGGCACAACGCCTGCGGCCGCAGGACTGCCGCGCCCACGTCGCCCGCCACTTCGACGTCTCGGTGATGGCCGAGGGTACGAGTAGGTGTGCCGGCGGCTCGTCGCCGGCCCGTCCATGGCGCGGTAGCCGGCGCGGCGCGTTCCGGTCGGGATCCTGACCTCGACCCCGGGCACCGAGGTCAGGACCCCCGGACGTCCCGCCTACTCGCGGACCCGGTCGTAGAACCGGCGTAGAGCGCCGTTCTCGCTGGTCAGGACGTCCCCGGCGACCCGCCAGGACGAGGCCGGCAGGCCGTCCTCGAACAGGCGGGCGCCGCCGCCGACCAGCTCCGGGCAGAGGGTGATGCTGAGCCGGTCGAGCCACCGGGCGAAGGCGCGGTCCCGCGGGTCGGCCGTCTCGTCCTTGGCGACCGGCGGCCAGTAGCCGCCGAACCCCTGGTAGTTCTTGCGTCCGAGTAGGACCGTGGTGGCCGGCTGGTAGAGCCGGGTCAGGCTGGACGGTCACCGGACAGCCGCTGGTCACCTCGTGTCAACGTGGTCCCGATAGCGTCCAGTACCCGAATTCCTTGGGCAACGACGCTGGAAGGGCTCCGCCGTGGCCACAGTCGACCGTCGTACGTTCCTGAGAATGGTGGGGGCTCCGGCCATCGCCGCAGCGCTTCCGCTGGATCTCAGCAGGGCACTCGCCATCCCGGCCAACAACCGCACCCGTTCCATCAACGACGTCGAGCACGTCGTCTTCCTGATGCAGGAGAACAGGTCCTTCGACCACTACTTCGGTACGTTGCGCGGCGTCCGGGGGTTCGCGGACCCGCACCCGGTGCTGCTGCCGTCGGGTAAGACCGTGTGGCACCAGCCGAACGGCGCGGGCGAGCTGCTGCCGTTCCGGCCCGAGGTACCGGATCTCGGTCAGACCTTCCTGCCGGACCCGCCGCACGGCTGGAACGACACGCACGCCGCCTGGAACGGCGGTCGCTACGACCGGTGGGTGCCGAACAAGGGCGTGACGACCATGACCTACCACGCCCGCCAGGACCTGCCGTACCAGTTCGCGCTCGCCGACGCGTTCACGGTCTGTGACAACTACTTCTGCTCGTTGATGGGACCGACCGACCCCAACCGGTACCACATGTGGACCGGCTGGGTCGGCAACGACGGCACCGGCGGCGGCCCGGTAATCACCAATGCCGAGGCGGGCTACGACTGGTCCACGTATCCGGAGCGGCTTGAGCGGGCTGGCGTCTCGTGGAAGGTGTATCAGGACGTCGGTGTCGGTCTCGACGCGGCCGGCTCTTGGGGCTGGACGGAGGATCCGTTCATCGGCAACTACGGCGACAACTCGTTGCTCTACTTCCACCGGTACCAGAACGCTCTGCCCGGGACGCCGCTGGCCGACAAGGCCAGGACCGGTACCGAGATCAGGGCGCTGGGCCGCGACCCCGAGGCGCTGTTGACGGATTTCCGCGCGGACGTGGCCCAGGGCCGGCTGCCGGCGGTGTCCTGGATCGTCGCGCCGGAGGCCTACAGCGAGCACCCGAACTGGGAACCGGACTACGGCTCCTGGTACGTCTCGCAGGTCGTCGACATCCTCGCCGCCAACCCGGACGTGTGGAGCAGGATGGTCCTCTTCGTCACCTACGACGAGGAGGGCGGCTTCTTCGACCACCTGGTTCCCCCGACACCCCCGCAGACGCGGGCCTACGGCCTGTCGACCGTACCGGTCACCAACGAGATCTTCCCCGGTGACGCAACCCATCCGGCCGGCCCGTACGGCCTCGGGATGCGGGTACCGACAATCATCGTGTCGCCGTGGACCAGAGGCGGCTCGAGCCGGGCAAGCACCTGACCGACACGTGGGAGGCGGTGCCCGGGTTCGACCTGTCGGTCCACGGGCCCAACGGATTCTTCCGCGGCTTCAAGGCCGGCAGCCCGGGTACCCAGCCTGACGTCAAGTCGTCCTACGACGAGCGGAACGGCAGAATCGCCCTGGAAATCAGGAACCCCGGTGCGGAGCGGACCCAGGTGGCTGTGCGCGACGGCTACACGTCCCAGGAAACGAAGCTGACGCTCGAGCCCGGCGAGGCGCAGACGAAGCACTGGTCCTTGTCACGCACACGCGGCTGGTACGACCTGGTCATCACCGTCCAGGGAGACCTGCGTTTCCAGTACCGATACGCCGGCCACCTCGAGAACGGCGAAGACAGCATCAGCGATCCCGCGATGGGAGGACTGCTCTAGCGGGGTTGTTCGTACGCCGCCTCCGGGCCGGCGCCGAACCGTGACCCGCCATCCGACGGCGTACCTGGCCCTCGGGTGGCGGCGGTTTGGCGACGGGCGGGCATTCGTGTTCACCCTTTGATCAGGCGAGTGTGCGCGCGGTCGCCTTCCTGGCCGCGGATTTCTTGGCCGGCGTTTTCTTGGCTGCCGTCTTCGTGGCTTCCTTCTTCGGCGTCGTCTTGGCCGCCGCGTCTTGCGTTCGGTCCGGCCGAGGCGTCTGCGTCTTCCTGGCCGCGGTCTGTTTCGGGGGCGCCGCCTTCTTGGCCCGCTCAGTCCGCTTTCCGGCCGTCTTGCTGGTCGACGTCGGCTCGGCGGCTTCGCCGCCTGGTTCACCTCGTGCCGCCCGGGCCCGCTCCACAGACGCGCGCAGCACGGCCATCAGGTCGATGGCCGGCGTCGGACCCGCCTGTTCCTGCTCGGGCTTGATGACCGCACGGCCGGCCACCTTCGCGCCGATGACCTCCTGGAGCGCCGCCCGGTAGTTGTCGGTGTATTGGGTCGGGTCGAAGTCTGCCGCCATCGACTCGACCAGCGAATCGGCCATCGCCAACTCGGCGGGCCGCGCCGCCACGTCCTGATCGAGGAATGGGAAGTCGGGTTTGCGCACCTCGTCTGGCCACAACATGGTGTTGAGCAGGAGCACGTCATCGCGTACCCGAAGGGTGGCCAACTGCTCGCGCTGGCGCAGGGCCACCTTGACGACCGCCACCCGGTCGGACCTTGTCAGCGCCGCGCGCAGGAGCACGTACGGCTTCGCGGCCCGGCCGTCGGGCTCCAGATAGTACGCTTTGGCGTACAGGATCGGATCGATCTGCTCGGCCGGCACGAACTCCAGCACCTCGATGGCGCGGCTGGTGGGCAGCGGCAGGTCGGTGAAGTCCTCGTCGGTGAGGACGACAGTCTCACCGCCGCCGAGGTCGTACCCCTTGGCGATGTCGTCGTAGCTGACCTCCTCGCCGCAGACCGTACACGTACGCCGATAGCGGATCCGTCCGCCGTCCTTGGCATGTATCTGGTGGAACCGGATGTCCTTCTCCTCGGTGGCCGAGTACAGCTTCACCGGGATCGACACCAGTCCGAAGGAGACGGTTCCCGTCCAGATCGACCTCATCGCCTGACCCCCTTCACCGCGCCGCCGCGTCTTACCTCAGGTACCCCGGCGGAGCGTCCGGCATGACCGGACGGGCGGGGAGCCGGGGCCCGGACCCGGACCACCCGCCCAGGTCGGCCGTCGGCCGGGATCGAGGAGCCGCCGATGCATCGGCGGTCCAAGGTGCTCGCTGGTTGATCGGCCAACCCGCACGGTGGTCGGCGGCATTGTGTAGTCCATCTGGCGCAGCAGGTCCGCCCCACCCGCGGGCAGCGAGGCGCACCGCTCTTTCGGCAAGGGTAACCGTGCGTGGCCTCGGCGGCACCTCGCGCCAGCAGCCGACTGGCCGTAGCGCCAACTCGCAGCCGGGCACCGCCAGGATCTCCAGCCCGGCGAGCAGGACATTGTCCGCCGTCCCGCGGCTGGCGCGGGGACTTACTGGGGTTTGCCGGTGAAGCGGCGCGGTTACGGTTGCGATGTGGGTGACGTCGATGAGCTGCTCCGGGATCAGATGGCCTATTACCGTGCCGTGGCGGGCGAGTACGACCAGGCGTATGAGAGCCACGAGGATCTACGCTCGTTGGACGCGTTGGCTCAGGGGTTGCCGATCGACGGCGAGGTGCTGGAGTTGGCGTGCGGCACCGGGCAGTGGACAAGGTTCCTGGCGACGCGGGGGCATCGGGTTACCGCGGTGGACGCTGCTCCGGAGATGTTGGCCGTGGCCAGGGACCGCGTAGGCGATCTGGGCGTGGAGTTCGTTCAGGCTGATTTGTGGCTCTCCCGGCATGAGTGTGGGTGGGTTGAGGAGATGACGACGGTCGGAGCCGTTAGGGGTAGGCGGATCGGCGACATGCCGGCCGGGATGTCAGATGCGCACGGTCGAGGACCCCTAGCTTCAAGGTCGACGAAGA
>WNGA01003463.1_pt1 | contig 23656 bp, 25 predicted proteins | sample 5400061 | NCBI WGS metagenome assembly WNGA01 (sample SAMN13153366, study PRJNA577476) | soil metagenome | isolation source: 100 cm soil or saprolite under grassland replicate 2 | place: USA:California | collected 2016-06-15
CTTGCCCGGAAGCTCAGGTGCGACTGTCACAGAACTATCTTATGACGAAACCCGTCCACATGTCTGAGGCTGATGAACTAAAAAAGCCGGTCACTTCGCCTAAGGTTTCCGAATGCGCCCACATTCGCCAACCCAAACGTGAAGCGGAATTGATTCTCATTGCGCACCGAAGCAAGGGCAAACCGCCGGTATTCAACGTTCACACCGCAACAATCCCAGTTGTATGCGATTTGAGCTGAACCGTATTGCAACTGGTTTACATGCGCGTCAAAACCCAAATTGACCGCGCCGCTAAACCCTAATCTGTTCAGGCCCCCATAACCCAGCACAAACCGGAACTGGTTAAACTTCTGGGCCACCTGCGCGGCACTGGCTGCCGACAATTCTTCCGGGACATGCAAAAATGCGTTCCCTGCACCTGTCGTGAACTGGCCAAAGTGGTGATTAAACAGGACCGTACTGGTGTTCACGCGCCCAGCCCAAAAATCGTAGTCGAGGTCCCATTCCAAATCGCTGCCGGGTGCGGGCGAAACTCGTAACCCGGAGATAAGCGGTGAGAGGTGACGCGCGTCCGTCAAGAATGCAATTCCGGCCAAATCAACTGTGCTGGTGAAAACGTTACGCCTCCCGGGGAGAAGGGCGCCACCAAACGTTGGGTCCAGAAAATACTTCTGTGTGAGTTCCCAGGTCACAATTTCGCGAGTCGCAGGCTGCTCCGGGCAGGATGGCTCCGCTGAACGTTGCGTTCGCTCCCACGGAATCCGATTAGGCGTAGGCGCGGCACCAACCATCAGGGCCGGCATGCCTTCCGGCCCGCAATTCTGATTTTCCGGTGAAACTCTCTTTGCGTACAAACGATTTACCAGGGAATACTCGACTTCATTTGTGTCGCTGAGAATGTCCCGTTCGTCAAAGCGAAGGATGTGGGCGAAATTCTCGACTCCGGTCACATAGGTATAAGTTATTCGCGGCTCGACGACGTGCTTCCACTTGCGACCCAGAATTTCGGTGTTAAAGATGCGATCTAGAGCAGGAGGGCGCAATTCGACCGACCCTTGCAAAGCCTTCCGATTGATAGCTTTTGACAACGCGGTTCCCACGTCGGTGAGCGCGATTCCACCTGATGGGAGCAGTTGTTGCGTGTAGATGGTGTCGCGCAGGGAAAGTTCCGGGCGAAAGCTCCAACCGCGGAACAGCAATGGAAGCGATACCACTGGGTTTAGATCGAACCGCCCCAGTAGAGGCCCGGTACTAAAATCCGGCTCACTGCGAGCCACGCCCTCCGCAGCCGCCTCAATGTTCCCATGGAAGGGCGACTTCCACAGCTGTTGATCTACGCTCGAGACCTCAACCCCCGGCGCGTGCAGGATGGTAACGACGTCGCCCGGCGTAGTGCTCTGGAAATCCTGATAGCGGCTGGTTGTGGCATTCATGAACAAACCGCCGGTGGCATTCGACAGAAAAGCTTGTGAGCGGACTTCTGAATTGATCGCCTGCGCAAAAACATCGCTGAATGCCAAACGAAATACGTATGAGCTGAGGTAGTCAATGTTCGCTACCGCGCGAATATTGTGGGCGAAAGCGCCCTCCGAGTTGAGGCGGACTTCGGTCCCCCCTTGACTGACCCCGTTGAGCCCGCGATCAAGCACACTGAAGAACGTTAGGTCTGCAAAGGAGTCTTCCGTAGGACGCGCGCGAAACTCGCCCTGCGGCGCCCAGCCCCGGCGGGAAAAGTATTCTGCTCCTACAAACAGGTCCATGCTCGGATTAATCGCCCAGAAAACCGATTCGCCGGCCGTGTAGCCCCGCGTCGAAGAGTGCCCCAGGTTTGGGATCAGGAACCCGGATTGCCGCGGAATTTTCTGTACTGGATGGGTTGCGAATGGGAAATAGAGCACCGGAATCCCTTCCACACGAAAATTACTGTGATAAACCTTCGCATTGGCCCCGGCGTCCACGACCACCTTGTGCGCGAAGAATTGCCATTTGGGGCGCGGCAACTCGCAAGTGGTTATTGCGCCGTCGATCACGACGTAGTGATCGGGACCGGTCTTCTCCACAACTTTGCCGGTGAAGAAGAATGGGTTCGAGGTTGTAAAAATGGTTCGGCTCTTCCGGAGCCTCAGTCCAATGCTTCCCTTCACGTCCTCGAACCTGCCGCTCTCTTTTCGGACGTTGTAAGTGCCACGTGTGGCCTGGATGTGCTCATCATTGGGGCCGCCTTCAAGCAGCAAATGACCTTGCGCCTGCACTTCCCCTGAATCTGAGTCATAAGTGATCTCGTCGGCCGACAACGTGTACGTGCCATACTCGATCTTGACCGCGCCGAGCAGCTTGTAAATTGGCCCATCTTTTTCCTGTTGCTGGGCCCGTATGGTGATGGGAAGCGATGGTTTGCCAGTCGGCTCAGGACCAGTTTGTCTAGCGGCCGACGGCGGATGCAACTGGCTGGTAACTAGCGTGGGCGCGAGTAGCAGATGACAAAGCACCGCCGCCGTGATAAGCAATCGAGTGCGGGAAGCCATCGGGAGCGCAAGGGGTCCGGCACACATCGCGGGACTTGGCGTGAAGGTAGCACGTTGGCCGCTCTTGAGGCAAAACGCAAGTTGAGCGCATTGTTCGGTATCCGGCATGAACCCATCTCAGGCCCAATCCGATTCTGATCCGGCGTCCACCTACTTCGATCCCGATGAACCTGATATGAGTGAAGAGCAATTTGCCGCCAGTCTGGATGTCCAGAGCTCTGAGGTGCAGACCGACATTCAGGCCGGGCCGCCGCGCTTCGTCGTGGACGCGCCGGAAGTGCCGGAGAAGCCTCTCAATCCACAAACTCCAACCGTGTGGGAACCGCGGCCCCCGGGTGTTCCGCACGAGCGAAGCTCGACGACTACCGGTGCAAGCGCCGAGCCGCCAGCTGTGGACGTGTGTTCCGACGAAGCGAAGTTCGAAGGTTCGGCTTTGGATTGGCGCGATCAAGTTGCCGCCAAAGTTACGAACTATAAATCACGCCGGCCGCGAAAGGAACGCTATCCCTCTCTACAGCTGCAGTTTGAAACGGGCGCGGATGGCGTTCCGAGATCCACGCGGCCCGATCAAAACGTAACTTTCAGCCAGTCCATCGCCATCCAAAACATGGAATTGCGACCGGTCCCCGTGATCTCTACCGAGGCAACGGCGCGAGTAATTCAATTCCCGCGTTCCGCCGCCGCGCCTGTTACCAAGGATGAGCTCGCCGATCCTGTCATGGACCGGCCTCGCATCTTGGAGGCCCCTGATCTTCTCCCTCCTCTTCCAGCAATGGGAGGAATTCTGATTGAACCGGCCATCCAACCAGAACCGGAGCGCAGAGCCGGATTCGAAATGCCATTGCAATCCGCCGCGCTCTCGCGCCGTTTCTTTGCCGGCGCGTTTGACGCGGTTGTCGTCGCAATCGCGCTCACAGCATTCGGATATATCTTTACGCGAATCGTAGGGACCGTACCTCAATGGCGGACTGGTGTCGAGCTCGTTGCAGTGCTGCTGGCTCTGCTATGGCCTGCCTATCAGTACGCCTTCTTGGTCTTTTCTGGTGGGACTCCTGGATTACGTGCCGCCAAGCTTCAGGTAACTCGCTTTGACGGCGCACCTGCCTCACGAAGCCTGCGCCGTTGGCGCGTGATCGCGTCCCTTCTTTCCTGCCTTTCTCTTGGCCTGGGATACGCTTGGTGCTTCCTCGATGAAGACCAACTCTCCTGGCACGACCGCATCACCAAGACCCATCTCGGACCCAAATAACACATGTGGCGCGATAGCATGTGTGGCGCGGGCGCCCTCGCCCGCGTTCCGACACAAGACCACCGGGTGCCCCGTCCTTGTCTTTCCGTCTTTTGGAAAGACAGGGCGGCGGGGTTTCGGCTTTGATAACGAGCAGGGCATCAGCCGGGTGATGCGGACTTCTTTGCTAACATCGTTCTGTGACCACAACTTCCCCTGTCCGAGTGCGATTCGCCCCTTCTCCCACCGGTCATCTTCACGTCGGCAACGCGCGCACGGCTCTCTTCAACTGGCTGTTTGCTCGGCAACGCGGCGGAGTAATGGTCCTTCGCATCGAAGACACCGACGTGGATCGCAGCGAAGCTCGTTTTGAAGAGCAACTCATCGGTGACTTAAAGTGGCTTGGCCTTGACTGGAACGAAGGCCCCGACGTGGGCGGATCGTTTGGACCATACAGACAATCAGATCGCCTGGCGATTTATCGTGCGCATGCTGAGAGATTGGTGAACGAGCGCAAAGCTTATCTCTGCTTCTGCACCGAGGAGGAGCTTCAGCGGGAGCGTGAACGGGCCACGGCCGAGCACCGGCAGCCGATTTACTCAGGGAAATGTCGCGGCATTGACTCGGCAGAGGCGCTGCGTCTCCGCTCAGGGGGCGCGGCATGTGCGATTCGCCTGCGGATCCCTGAACACCCAATCCGCTTTCACGACATTGTTCACGGCTCGGTCGAGTTTTCGAACGAAGTGGTGAGCGATCCCATCATCCTGCGCTCCTCCGGAATGCCGGTCTACAACTATGTGGTCGTCATCGATGACGCGCTAATGAAGATCACTCACGTGATCCGCGGTGACGATCACTTGTCGAATACTCCGAAACAAGTTGCGTTGTACGAAGCCCTGGGATGGCCCGTCCCCGACTTCGCGCATCTTTCCACGATTCTTGGGGCAGATCGCGAGCGGCTGTCAAAGCGGCATGGCGCAACTTCAATCGCAAATTTTCGCGACATGGGAGTCCTCCCCGAGGCATTGGTTAACTATCTGGCGCTGTTAGGTTGGGCACCCACCGGAGGAACGCGAGAGATATTTTCGCGCGAGGAGTTGGTGAAGGAATTCTCGCTCGAGCGGGTCACCCCGTCTCCCGCCGTGTTCGACATGGAGAAGCTGTACTGGTTGAACCGGCACTACATTAAACAACAGCCGGTAGAGAGGCTTGCGACAGTAGCAAGGCTGTATTTTGCTAACGCTGGACTTCTGCAAGAACCGGTTGATTCAGCAACGAAAACCTGGTTCGACCAAGTGTTGGCACTTCTGGCACCGTCCGTGGATCGGCTCGATCAATTGCCTGAGCGTGCCAATCTGATTTTTCACTACGCCGCGAATGCCGCATTGACTTCTCCTGACAACGCCGAGGTTCTCGCCTGGCCGCACACCGATGAAGTGCTAACTAGGTTCACGGTAAAGATTCTCGAAGATGAGTCCGCGCGCGAAGGCAATTTGACTCCCGAGGAGTTCAAGAAAATTGTGAACGAAGTGAAGGCGGAAACTGGAACGAAAGGCAAAGAATTGTTTCATCCCATCAGAATTGTCGTTACCGGATCGCACTCCGGCCCGGAGTTCGACAAGCTGATTCCAATTCTGGAGGAAGGAAGCCATTTACCCCTGCCCAAGCACGTACTCAATGTGTGCGAACGAGTGGAGGAGTTTGGGAAGGCTAGGACCAAATAAATCATTCTTGTTGTCTCTAGGAACATCTCGCGAACGCTGTTCGGCGACCGAAAAAAAAGACTTTAACCGCAAAGAGTGCAAAGATCGCAGAGAAAACCTCTTCGGTTGATTTTCTTTGCGATCTTTGCGCCTCCTTTGCGCTCTTTGCGGTTAAAAGCTCTTGACCTTGACTCTCAAAGCAAGTGCCGGAGCGCCGGTCCGAGCTCTGGATACGCGGATTGAAACCCGTTCTCGATCAACTTCTTCGGTTCCACTCTCGCACTTGCCAACAATCCTTCATCCGCGAGTTCTCCAAATGCCAGTCGCGCCGCGAACGCCGGAATCGGCAAAATTGCCGGGCGCTTCAAAACCTCCGCCAGAGTTCTGGTGAACTCAGCATTAGTGACAGGATTCGGTGCGTTCATGTTGACTGGCCCCCTCAAAGCTTCATGCCGCAAAATGTGATGAACGGCTGAAACCAGATCGTGAATATGAATCCAGCTCCACCACTGTTGGCCGCTGCCGATCTTTCCTCCCACTCCGAGGCGAAACGGCAGCAACATCTGCTTGAGCGCGCCACCGTTATTGCTCAGCACTATTCCAATTCGCAGGTTCACGGTACGAATGCCGGCCTCAGCTGCTTGCGCAGTTGCCGATTCCCACTCGCGGCAGACTTGCGCAAGGAATCCTGCGCTGGAAGAACTCCCCTCATTCAGAATTTCAGCGCCACGACTACCGTAGTATCCAATTGCCGAAGCACAAATGAACGTCGTCGGCAGCTTCTCAGCTTTCGCCAGCGCTCGCGACAGGTTCTGCGTGCTCACGACGCGACTCTCGCGAATCCGGGTCTTCTTCGCTTCCGTCCAGCGTCCAGCAACGCTTTCACCCGAGAGGTGGATCACAGCATCAAATCCGGAGACAAGCTCTGGCGGGACCGCGCGCATCGGATCCCAGCGGATTTTATGGGCGCTTGTAGCAGCGTGACGCACCAAACGGTTGACTTCGTCGCCCTGTGATTCGAATGAAGGTACGAGGGCGGAGCCGACCAGTCCCGAAGCACCGCTGATGAGGATTCGGGCCATCGCGAACAAATGTATCAGCTCAGCCCTGCCGTCGGACGAAGTACCGTCTCCACTACCCTGCGTCGGCGATGAGGTAGTAGCTATAATCAGAAACAAGGAAACAGGCGACCCGGCGTTTGTCCGGTAGCCGATTCGCGGGCGGGGGCGCCCGCGCCACACCGGCCTCGCACTCCCGGCGGCATCGCTTTTATGACGACCTTACGCGAACAAATCGCGACCAACGTCCTTACGGTGACGAAATTCCGCGAACTTTTGCGGGAGATGCGCGAGAACCGTCCAAATGACGACTTGGAACTAGTTCGCAAAGCCTACGAATTTTCGCAAAAACACCACTCCGGCCAACAGCGGGCGTCAGGTGAGCCCTACCTGGTTCACCCTCTGGAAGTCGCTCTGGTTCTGACCGAAATGAAAATGGACGCGGTCGCCGTGGCCGCGGGCCTGCTGCATGACTCCGTCGAAGACACGTCCGTAACAATAGTTGACATTCGCAAAGAATTCGGCGAGCAGGTGGCGCACATTGTCGAGGGCGTAACCAAGATCAGCAAAATTGATTTCTCCACGCGCGAGGAGCAGCAGGCCGAGAATCTCCGCAAGATGATGCTTGCCATGGTAGATGACATTCGCGTCGTGCTCATCAAGCTAGCCGACCGCTTGCACAACATGCGCACCCTCGAACACTTGCCGCCTGACCGTCAGCAGAAAGTTGCGCGCGAGACTCTGGACATTTATGGCCCAATCGCGCACCGGCTGGGCATGGGCAAGATTCGCGGCGAGCTTGAAGACCTCGGATTTCGCTATCTGGATCCCATTGGCTATGAGCAGGTACACGCCGCGGTCGAAGCCCGGCGAAAAAAAGGTGAGCACTTCCTTTCCGGGGTTGAGCACGTACTCCGCGACAAACTTCAGGAAGCCGGAATTACGGCCAAAGTCGAGAGCCGCATCAAGCGTCTTTACAGCATCCACAAAAAACTTCTGAAACAGCACATCAGCGTTGATCAGGTTTATGACCTCTACGCCATGCGCGTGATCACTCGCTCGGTGCAAGACTGCTATGGGGTGTTGGGCATTGTGCATAACGTCTGGCGTCCCGTGCCCGGGCGAATCAAAGATTTCATTGCCATGCCTCGCCCGAACCTTTACCAATCGCTACATACTTCGGTGATTACGGAAGACGGCACCAGCTTTGAAATTCAGATTCGCACCGAAGAAATGCACCGCATGGCGGAGGAGGGAATCGCGGCGCATTGGAAATACAAAGACGGCCCAGTTTCCGCGCAGGACGAGCAACGCCTGGCCTGGCTGAGGCAGGTGGTCGAGTGGCAGCGCGACGTTTCTGATCCCAACGAATTTCTCTCCACGCTGAAAATCGATCTCTACCCCGAAGAGGTTTACACTTTCACGCCCAAGGGCAAGGTCGTAGTTCTGCCACGGGATTCCACTCCCATCGATTTCGCTTACACCATTCACACCGAAGTCGGCCACACCTGCGTGGGAGCCAAAGTCAACGGGCGGATGGTTCCCCTCCGCCACAAAGTGCACAGCGGCGACATTGTAGAAATCATTACGCAGGCTGGACACAAGCCGAGCCGCGATTGGTTGGGCGTAGTGCGGTCGTCGCGCGCGCGCAACAAGATCAAACATTGGCTCAATATTCATCAGCGCGAGCGGGCAATTGAAATCGGGAAGAAGCTGATTGAAAAAGAGGCCCGTAAATATCGCATTTCCCTGAAAGACATCAAAGACGCAGATTTCCAGCGCATCGCGTCCGATTACGGCCTGGGCCAGCCCGACGACTTGATGGCCGGCATTGGCTACGGTAAATATTCGGCACGCCAGATTCTTGGCAAGCTCGCGCCCGCCACGGAAGCTCCGGCCCCCGCAGAAGATGAAGGATCGGGAGGGATCAGCAGCGTCGTTCGCCGCGTGTTTGGCGGAGATCAAAGCAACGCCATCCGCGTCAAAGGACACGGTGACCTACTCGTCTATCGCGCGCGCTGTTGTAACCCGATTCGCGGAGAAGCTGTCGTGGGTTACGTCACCCGCGGCAAAGGCGTCGCGGTGCACTCGGTGAACTGCCCCAACGTGCTCAACCTGATGTACGAACCGGAGCGCAAGATTGACGTCGAATGGGGCAAGGAAGAAGGTGCTCCGGTCGCCTTCCCGGTGAAGCTAACCGTGTTCTGTGACGACCGTTTCGGCATGCTGAAGCAGATCACCGCTATCATCAGCGATAGCAAAACGAACATTCGCAACATCGAAGCGCGCACCTCGAACGGCCAGGCGAACGTAGATGTTGTAATCGAAATCGAAGACCTTAAGCATCTTGAAGGAATTATTCACGGAGTGAGAAAAATTCCGGGCGTGCATGACGTGCAAAGGTTGCAACGGGTTTAGCCATCAGCCATCAGCTTTCAGCTTTCAGCTTTCAGCTAAAATCGTGAGGCAATCAATTCATGCGTGAGGCCATTGGCTGAACCCGGTCAGCAATTTCGAATGTGGATAAATTGTTCGGCAGCACGCGGGAGGGCACGGCTTCTAGCCGTGCCCTTAAACGTAACCAGCAGACGGGCTTCAGCCCCTGAGGTCTGAAGCTGTAATTTGAGGTTGCTACGAGGTTGAAGCACGGCTCAAGAAAGTTGGTCCCATGCGCGAAGTGATCTCTACTCCGGACGCCCCCAAAGCCATCGGACCGTACTCGCAGGCAATCCGGGCCAACGGACTCGTATTCGTTTCCGGACAGGTCGCCATCGATCCCGCAACCCAACTGGTGATAGACGGAGACATCACGGCGCAAACCGAGCGCGTGATGAAGAATCTTTCTTCGATCTTGTCGGCGGCTGAAAGCAATCTGGAGAAGGTGCTGCGCTGCACCGTATTCCTGAAGAGCATGAATGATTTTGCGGCGATGAACGCGGTTTACGGGAAATATTTCGATTCCTCTCCGCCGGCCAGGTCCACGGTCGAGGTTTCTCGCTTACCCAAAGACGTGCTCGTGGAAATTGATGTGATTGCCCTGACTCCGGCCGAAGAGGGCGGAACCTTTTACAAATAGGAGCGCGACAATGTTGAAACAATTGCAAATTATTGCGGCAATGAGTTCCGTTCTGTTGCTGACAGCAGCCGGTTTTGGACAGAGCGACACCGCGAAGAAGACTTCCAAGCCTGCCCATCCGGCCGCCAGCGGTCCCACAAAAGTTACCGGCGCTCCAAAGCGAACCGTTTCCGGCCTGGAGTACTGGGACATCGTAACCGGCACTGGCCCCACTGCCACTACAGGACAAACAGTAAAAGTCCACTACACGGGCTGGCTGCTTAGCGGGAAGCAGTTCGATAGTTCCATCCCTTCGGGTAAGCCGTTTTCATTCACTCTGGGCGGCCGCGAAGTGATCAAAGGATGGGATGAGGGCGTGGCCGGAATGAAAGTTGGCGGCAAGCGCCAGTTGCGTATTCCACCCGACCTGGCGTACGGAGACCGCGGCTATCCTGGCGCAATTCCGCCGAATGCAACCCTGATTTTTGATGTGCAGTTGTTGGGCGTGCAGTAGGGTCTCGATCACGAAGCGTTTCTGTGTTTCCTTCGCGAACTTCGTGACCGGAGCCTGCCCTGAGCTTAGTCGAAGGGTGGTTTACGCCTTTACGACTTTCCCGCTACGCAGGCAGGAGGTGCACACGCGGATCCGCTTAGCGCCGCCCTTGACCTTCGCGCGCACCGGACGCAGATTGACATTCCAACGCCGCTTGGTCACATTGTGGGCGTGGCTGATGTTATTTCCAAATTGCGGCCCCTTGCCGCAGATCTCGCAAACTTGTGCCATGACTGCTCCGGATAATGTCTAGAATTGATGTTGAAACTATAGATTTTAAGCTAATTTGCGGGTTTTGGCGAGTCGTCGGGCCTGTATCTGAATGAAAAGGGGTGGGCCTGCACTATGGGCGCACCAATGAGCCGGGCGGCAACTTGGATCGCCTCACAGTTCGAAGGTATGCCGCATTACAAGGAACTTTATCGGGCCACTTTGATCCGCTTGTAAAGTTACAAATTTGCCGCTCTGTCCTCGATAAGCTTGCTGACAGTCTTTACAAACTGCTCTAGACTCACGTCCTCCGTTTTCTCTTTGCTTCTGGTGCGCACGTTCACCTTGCCGGACTCAGCCTCCTTGTCGCCTACCACCAGCATGAACGGGACTTTCTGCATTGCGTGCTCGCGGATCTTTGCGTTCATCTTCTCGTTGCGGGCGTCCACTTCGACGCGCACGCTGGACTCACGGAGTTGGGAGGCGACTTTGTTCGCATACTCGACGTGACGCTCGGCGATGGGAATCAGCAAAACCTGGACGGGCGAGAGCCATACCGGGAAGGCCCCGGCGTAATGCTCGATCAGCACGCCGAAGAAACGCTCGATCGATCCATACAGCGCACGGTGCACCATGAGCGGCTGTTTGCGCGTGCCATCTTCGGCGACGTATTCCAGGTTAAAGCGTGCGGGCAGATTGAAGTCGAACTGTACGGTCGAGAGTTGCCATAGGCGGCCAATGGCGTCCACTAGCTTGATATCAATTTTCGGTCCGTAGAATGCCGCTTCACCGGGGATGGTCTTGTATTCAATATTGAGCCGCTTCAGCACCTTCTCCAGGGAAACGGTCGCCAGGTTCCACTGATCTTCTGACCCCACAAAATTCTTGCGGTCGTTCGGGCTCCAAGTGGATAGCTCAGTAATAAATTTGTCGAAGCCGAAATCCTTGAGCACGTCACTCGCGAATTCGACGCAACTCGCAATTTCTTGCTCGATCTGCTCTGGTGTGCAAAAGATGTGGGCATCGTCCTGGGTGAATCCGCGAACGCGCAAGAGGCCATGCATCACACCTGAACGCTCATACCGATACACCGTGCCCAGTTCACCCAGCCGCACCGGCAGATCGCGATATGACTTCAGCGAGTCTTTGTAGATAAGAATATGCCCCGGGCAATTCATCGGCTTCAGCCGGTATTCGGCGTCGTCAAGCTCCATTACGTCAAACATGTTCTGCGCGTAATAACCCTCGTGCCCCGAGGTTTGCCAAAGCTGCTTGCGCATCACGTGCGGCGTGTACACCAGCGAATATCCGCGCTTGATGTACTCAGAACGCATCCAGTCTTCCATTTCTTTGCGGATGATCCCGCCCTTGGGATGCCAGAAAATCAGCCCCGGCCCGGCCAGCTCCTGAATGGAAAACAGATCCAGCTGCTGCCCGATCACGCGATGGTCGCGCTTCTTGGCTTCTTCAATCTGGTGCAGATAATTGTCGAGATCTTTTTTCGAGAAGAACGAAGTCCCGTAAATGCGCTGCAGTTGCGGATTCTTCTCGTCGCCGAGCCAGTATGCGCCGGCAATGTTCAGCAGCTTGAATGCCTTGATCTTGCCGGTCGAAGGAATATGCGGCCCTCGGCAGAAGTCGAGAAACTTGCCGGTCTTGTAAATCGAAATCTTTTCATCAGGACGCGTGAACTGCTCGATGAAGTGGCACTTCATGAAGTCGCCTTCACTCTTGAAGCGCTGCAAGCCCTCATCCCGCGGCAAAAACTCGCGCGCATACGGCAGGTTCTGCTGCACCAGCTCCTGCATCTTCTTTTCAATTTTTTCCAGGTCCTCGGGCGTAAACGGAGTCTCGCGATAGAAGTCGTAAAAGAATCCGCTCTCAGTTGCCGGACCATGTCCGAGCTTGGTCTCCGGAAAAAGTTCGAGCACCGCCGCCGCCAGCAAATGCGCCGACGAATGCCGATAAACTCCCAACGCCTCCGGATCTTTTTCCGTGAGGATGCGCAGGTCGGTATCTTTTTCTAAAGGCCGCGTGAGATCAATGAGGTCGCCGTTGGCCTTCGCCGCAATCGCCGCATCCGCCAGCCGCGGACTGATCGACTTGGCGACATCGAGTGCCGTCGCGCCCTTAGGCACTGGCTCCTCGCTCCCATCGGGGAGTTTGATGTGGATGTTGTCTGACATGGAAAGTTCAGTTTATGGGAGAGGGAAATGAGGGTCAAACAAGCCGTCGGCTGGGAGCACGACGGGTGGAACCGCACTCGCGCTGTACTATGTGTTATAGTACGCGTCGTGATTCCGTTTCGCGTTACCTTCCGATCTGGCATCCCCCTGTACGAGCAGATCGTATATGCGGCAAAGAAGGCGATCGTTTCTCGCCAGTTGCGCCCCGGCGATGCATTCCCCTCGGTGCGAGTTCTTAGCCGAGAACTCAAGATCAATCCCAATACAGCTCATAAAGTGGTGACGCAACTGATAACGGCTGGGTTGTTGGAAACTCGACCTGGAATTGGCACTGTGGTATCGACCCTACCCGAGGCAGGAAGTATTGAGCGAACGCACTTGCTGGAACATGAGATCGAGCAACTCGTGGTAGAAGCTAAGAAACTTGGCATTGGTTTGGACGAGGTGTCCGAATCGGTATCGGAACACTGGAAGGAGCTGGGTGATCGAGGATCGAAATCGAGGAGGGCGTAGCGGACGATGAATAGCGCAATTCGTACTGAAAACCTAGTCAAGCTATTCCGCAAAGTAGAGGCATTGAGAGATCTTAACCTCACCGTGCCGGAAGGTGCCGTATACGCTCTTGTCGGCCCGAACGGCGCCGGCAAGACCACGGCCATAAAAATCCTCATGAATATTTTCAAGGGGACGCGCGGATATGCCGAGGTGATGGGAAAAAGATCGACCGAACTCAATGGCCGGCAATTCGCTTCGATAGGCTACGTGTCAGAGAACCAAGAGCTGCCAAATTGGATGCGACTGGGTTCATTCTTCGACTTCCTCAGACCGTTTTATCCCTCATGGGATCGCGATCTAGAGCACGATCTGATACGGCAGTTCGAATTACCGTTAAACCGCAGGCTTGCCAAACTGTCTCGCGGAATGCGGATGAAAGCGGCATTAGGAAGCGCGCTTGCTTATCACCCGAAGCTGATTGTGTTGGATGAGCCGTTCACTGGACTCGATCCGCTCGTGCGCGACGAACTGATCCAGGGACTACTGGAACGTTCGGAGGAGTCAACCATCTTTATTTCATCGCATGACCTAGCGGAAATCGAGAGCTTCGCCAGTCACGTAGGTTACCTAGAACAGGGCCAGTTGCGTTTTTCTGAAGAATTGATCGTATTGGCAGACCGCTTCCGCGAAGTGGAATTAACTTTCGATACTCCTCCTGGTTTGCCCGCCAAAGTGCCGGCTGAATGGATGCAACTGAACTCCTCCGCGGCAGTGCTCCATTTTGTCGACAGTCGCTTTGATAAAGAAAAAACTAATGCACAGATTCGAAACTTATTTGGAGTAGTTCGGAATATAACGTTTACCCCAATGTCCTTGCGATCAATATTCCTAGCGATGGCCAGGGCGGGACGCGAAGAACGATAAGGGGATCACTGATGAATCAGATCAGGAATATTTTTCTGAAAGATGTCCGGCATTATTGGCGCGAGGGCTCTGCATCGATAGCACTCCTTGGCGCGTTCGGGTGGAACGAGGCACGCAGCTGGACGTATCGAGAGGACGTGGCTTTCGCTTCAGCAGGCTTGTTCAGCTATAAGTTCTTGACTGGCATGGTGGACGTTTTGGTTCCCGTCGCGTGGGCGTTTCTCGTCGTCCGTGTCGTCCAAGGTGAGTCGCTCGTAGGTGATCGCCAGTTCTGGCTTACTCGACCATACGAATGGAAAAAGCTATTGGCTGCAAAACTAGTCTTCTTTTTGGTATTCGTAAATCTTCCTTTGCTCATCTTGGACCTATTCTTACTCTCAAAGGCGGGCTTCACTCCGACAAACTACGTCATCGGGTTGCTATGGATGCAATTGATGATTGTGTTGTTCTTCTTATTGCCCGCCACCGCCTTAGCGACGGTGACACCGTCCCTCCCGCAAACGCTACTAGCCCTGGTGGTTATTGCGCTCTATATGGTTGGCATGGCCATTCTGTCAGACTATATTCCCAGCTCCAGTTTTTCGGGTCCAGCTGATTCTCTCTCGCCATTTCTGCTCATCAGCGTCTGTCTCGCGGTCATTTTGCTGCAATATGCGGGGCGCCAAACTAGCACGTCGAGATTGCTGATAGTCGGGTTAGGAGGAGTATTCTTTCTCCTTGTCGTGGCGACCCCTTACCGAGCTATTGTCGCTCGCCAATTCCCAAGGCTCCATGTAGGTCAACAACAACCCTTTCAATTGACAATCTTACCCGCTGAGACTTCTTCTCCGGATGATGCCCGCCTAGAAGAGAAAGAGGTCGAGATTCAAATGCCGCTTGGCATCGCAGGACTTAGTTCCGAGTCGATTGTCATTGTGGACGGAGTCCTAGTTGCAATAGACGCTCCCGATGGTCTGCGGTGGGACTCAGGTTGGAAGTCTCCGGGCATCTTTCTTTTTCCGGAGCAGAAGAACACGCGAATTAATTTCACAGTCAAGAGAAGGCTCTTTGAGCGGATCCGGTCCTCGCGAGTCAGAGTTAGACTATCTGTGGCGTTCACGTTGTTTCAGGACAAAAACCGACGACAATTTGTAGTCCCACGTGGCGAGTTCACGCTTCCAAACGTTGGAATGTGCTTTGTCCAGGCGGCATACGTTCCAAACATCCATTGCCTTGCTCCTTTGCGGCAACCGTCATTCTTATTGATGACCACTGACATGTCGAAAAACACTTGCCCACTTGGCGAAGGGGAATCTCCCATCAATCCTGGCGAAATTGCGCGAGGATGGACTCAGAATGGCGGAACCGAACCAGCCGAGTTTGGCATCAGTCCGGTCACAACCTTCGACCTCTACCTTTCGAACTGGAATGGTTCATCCAACAGACGCCTCGGTGACGGTATATGCCCAGGAACCACGCTCGTCCTCAGCAACCCAGAGCCGGTACTTCGTAACCAGATCGCATTGCAAGCGGAAAGCGTACGACTTGCAGAATATCGGCAGACACCAATGCGATTCACGTTCGGAAACGTCCAGACCAAAGCGCGATAGGGAATTTAGCGAGTTGGTTTACCCTCGTTTAGTTCCTGAGTCTCGGCTGGCTCACCCCTTCGGCTGCCGAGTGCGGGCTGTCCCATCCCTTCGCGCTCTTTGCAAAAGGGGTGCGCGAGCTTGGACGATGCACCGCCGAGATTGGTTCGGTCCCTGAATACCCATCCTTCCCAAAACCGGGGAATGATGGGGCACCTTGGCCGTGGCTATCCATAACGCGATGTCATCCCGAACCTGGCTGGAAGCCAGGAGAGGGACCTTACGATGCGAATGGATGGGCAGCGGCGTGTGCAGGGTCAGAAATGACGCCGGCATACAGCGATTTCGGAGTTGCCAGACGACACCGCGAACGCAAGCTGACGTTAGGTCCCTCAATCATATGGATGAGGCGCCGGGCGGATTAATGTTCTAGCTGCTTTTCCGGAGACAGCACAATCAAAACTGCACCGATGACGCCAAATATGGCCGAGGCGATCAGCAGATCTTGACGTTCGTTCGGAAGGTGAACTGCCATGATGATCCTATCGTCCAACCCGTTCGAAGCGGTACTCCCAGCTCCGGCCAACTTCACTCGCTACAACAACAATGTCATCCTGAACCTGGCTGAAAAGCCAGGAGAGGGACCTTACGATGCCACGGTATTGGCAGCGGCGTGCGCAGGATCAGAAATCAAGCCGGCGCATACAGCAGTTTCGGCGCTGCCAGACGACATCGCGTGTGCAAGCTAACGTTAGGTCTCTCTCCCGTCCGCCTTCGGCGAACGGGTTCGGGATGACCTCTGTTGTAGAAATGTTCGGCACATCTGAAGACGTGCCCTGATAGAAACACCTGTCCCACACGACGCGCCTCGTCCGGAACTATTTGATATGCTTCGCCGTATCTCGGCTCAGCCGCTTACAACGGAGGCAACATTAGCTCGACCCGCAACCCCGGGAGAGTCGCCGGACTCTGGTACCTGCTACTTGTCCTCATCGGCCCGCTGCGCCTTATTTATATTCCGAACAAACTGTTCGTGCATGGGAACGCGGCCGCAACCGTCAACAACATCGCCGCTCACGAGTTGCTTTTCCGCCTGGGCATCGCGGGCGACCTAGCCGGCGCCGTCATCCTGGTGTTGCTCACACTCGCCTTTACCGGTTGTTTGCGGGAGTGGACCGGAACCTCGCTGTGCTGGTGGTGATCTTCGGGGGCGTGATGCCAGCCACCATCTACTTTGTAAATGTGGTGACCGACCCTGGCACCCTAACGATTGTACGCGGAGCCGATTTCTTGTCTGTATTCGACAAACCTCAACAGGACGCCCTGGCCATGCTGTTCCTCCGCGTGCACGACCATCAAAACACTGCCGCGGAGACCCTTTGGGGAGTATGGCTCATCCCGTTAGCGGTGCTTGTGTACAGGTCGCGTTTCGTGCCGCGGTTCCTGGGCGTGTGGCTCGCCCTCGCCGGCTTCGCCTACGTGAGCTTGAGCTTAACCGGCGTACTGTGGCCGCAATATGAGGGCAGGGTGTTTACCATTTCCCAGCCCGCCTTCTTCAGCGAGATGGCTCTGATGCTGTGGCTCGTGATCAAGGGCGCTAGGCCGCCAGCGCTGGAGGCTACAGCGTCCGCACTGGCTAAAGCCGCCATCTCCCCTGATTGAAATGCGGTTGCGTCTGAAGACGTGCCCCTGATACAACCCGCACCCTGAATCCGGCGCTCTAGAACGACTGTAACCTGCCCAGCCTGCGAATTTGGCATCAGAATGGAGGCAATGCGAGTCTGGGCCAAACTTACGGTTGCAGTAGCGATCTGTGGACTCTGCCCCTCACAGGCGCAGAACGTACCACGACATCCGGATATCCCAAAACCCGAGATCCAAACCATCACTGCGAATCAATCAGATGATAGCGATCGCTCACTGAATCAAGATGATCGCTTGTCCCTGATTGCCGCTGCCCTCGACGCCAGAGTTCGTCGAAATTCTGAACACGACTGCTCTCACATGGTTCATGCGATCTACGAGCGAGCTGGGTTCGCTTATGCCTATGCGCCTTCTTCGGATCTCTACGCCGGCGTCGAAGGGTTCCAGCGAGTCAAGCTGCCTGAGCCTGGGGACCTGGTAGTTTGGCGAGGGCACGTGGGCATCGTGATCAAACCGTCACAACACATCTTCTTCAGCTTTATGCGTTCTGGACCTGGGATCGATGATTACCAAGCGCCATATTGGAAGAGCCGAGGACACCCGCGGTTCTATCGTTACGTGAAGAATTGTGTGAATTGTGATGTGGCCGGTTCTCGGCACCATCAACTCATGAAGATAAAGAAATGACGTGTCATCCCGGACCTGGCTGAAAGCCAGGAGAGGGACCTTACGATGCAAGCGGCCACCTGCGGGGAGTGCGGGTCCACAAAAACCGTCGTACACACGCAGGTTGTGGTGTTGCCGGACTACATCATCGGTACAAGTTGACGTGAGGGACGACAGCATTGGATTGGGCTCACCGCACTACAATATCCTTGTGCTCGCGCGCGCACTCACGTTCTCTCCCGATCAAGACGAGCACTTTTTTCAGGAACTCCCGGCAGCCGCAGCAGTCTTCTTGCTGCGGGGAGAAGGCGAACCGTATGTCAGCAAGACGGCCAACCTCCGTCGACGACTTCAGCGACTGCTCGGGCCGCCGGCGGAGCACAGCAAGCGACTCAACCTTCGGGATCGCATCCGCGAAATCGCGTTCACTCCTACCGGCTCGGATTTTGAATCGCAGTACCTGCTTTATCAGCTCCTGCGCGAAACTTTGCCGAAAACGTACGCGGTGCGACTGCGGCTGCGCCCCGCCCCGCTGGTCAAGTTGCATTTAGAGAACGAGTATCCGCGGGCATCGGTCACAACGCGTCTGGGAAAAATTAGATTTGTTACCACGGAAGACGGGCCCTCAGGGGCTAAAGCCCGGATTGATGCTGCCATGGTTACGGCACGGCTGGAAGCCGTGCCCTTTCAAAACAGTCGCGAAGAGATCGTTGAAGCGCCCGGTGTCCCCGCCCGGCCCGCCGAAAAGGCTTCTTCGATAAACACGGGCGAAAACGCGCGTGTCTCCAAGCGTCATGGCGACAACCTTTATTACGGGCCTTTTCCCTCACGCACTGCTGCCGAAAAGTTTGCTAACGACGCACTCGATTTCTTCAAGATGCGGCGCTGTGTTGAAGATCTGAATCCGGATCCGGCGTTTCCAGGCTGTGTGTATTCCGAAATGAAGATGTGCCTGGCGCCGTGCTTCAAGGGATGCACCGACTCCGAATATCACGCCGAAGTCGCTCGCGTGCAGGCCTTCTTTGACACTGCCGGACATTCGCTGAACCGCGAACTTGCCGAGCAACGTGATCACGCCTCCGCGGACCTCGCTTTCGAGGATGCTGCCGCTACTCACGCCAAGATCGAAAAGCTGAAACCGGTACTCGCCCAGCTACCGGAAATTGTTCGCCGAATCGATCGGCTTGCAGCCATCATTTTGCAGCCCGGTGCTGAGTCGGGCGCAGTTTCTCTGTTCCGCTTTTCAAAGGCGCAACTGGCCGGGCCGCTGACCTTCAGCATCGAGCAGCGCGCTGAATCTCAATCCATGGAGTCGCGCGTCGCAGCCGTCATTCAGAATTTCCCAGGGCCCGACGCAAAATCTATTACCGAAAGAATGGAGCACCTGGCAATTCTTAAGCGCTGGTACTACCGCTCGCGCCGTACGGGCGAGATCTTCTTCGCCGATGACCGAGGGGAGTGGCCTCTGCGACGAATCGTGCGCGGAATCGGACGCGTGTACCGCGGAGAGAAGCCGCAGGAAGATGCGAGGTTTTCTGCGACCGGACCTGCTGTGCCGCCATCATAGGATTTGTTTGAGGAATTTTCTTTCGCCCCGATGGGGCTTTAGTCTGTGCGGTGCCTACCCAGGGCTTGCGCCCTGGGCTGTAATCTTCCGCCGTTTCGGCGGCTGAGGGTCCTGTGTGACAAGAACAATCAACAATGAAGGTTCATAATTTTGATCCAAGTTTTAGCGGATGGCGGCTCTTCTTAATCGTAGTCATCGTGATGGTAAGCAAGGATGGTGCTTGTGAAATCTGACCAATCTCTCCGCCAACATCTTCTCGAACTTCTGGATGGCGGCCACGCCCACGCCAACTTCGATAACGTCGTCGCAGATTTCCCGGCCAAACTCCGCGGCGAAAGGCCCGCAGGTCTGCCCCACTCCGCCTGGATGCTGGTTGATCACATGCGTATCACGCAATGGGACATCCTCGACTTCAGCCGCAATCCGAATTACGTCACTCCCAAGTGGCCTGAGGATTACTGGCCCGCAAATCCGGCTCCACCGAATGCCGCGGCATGGGATAAGAATGTCAAGGCATTCCGCGATGATTTGGATGCGATGAAGAAATTAGTCAGCGACCCCAAGACGGACTTGTTTGCAAAGATTCCGTGGGGAGATGGTCAGACCATCCTGCGGGAAGCGCTGCTCGTCGCCGACCACAATAGCCATCATCTCGGGCAATTGATCGATGTGCGAAGGCTGTTGGGGATTTGGAAGTCTTGAAGATTGGAAATTTCTCCACACATGTAGGCCCAGGTGCCCCTTCGACTTCGCTCAGGTCTGGCTCTCATCTGGGTGGGCGAGCCACGCTCGCCAGCTTTGAGCTACGCTCGCAGGGCAGGTGAGGGCACCCGCCCCTACACTTTCGAGTCTTGAGGCCTCTTGCGGAACACCACTTTCAATTCCTTTCTCCACCTTTCATCAATGCCCAATAGCGTCCATTGAATCTGCGGTGAAATATATTTCAGCAGAGTGTCGGTTGCGGGGTGTACGCGCAACGCCGGTGCGACCATTACCAACAATGGCGGTTGCGGCGAAAGTTCCCGCCCAGCAAAGTATCCGAACTTTTGAAACTCGCAACGAGCGTGGTGCCAAGCCACCCGGGACCAGTAGTCAATCCCTTGCAGCGGCAGGTGAATGTCTTCATTGGCTTTGAGTTCCAGTACTGCTAGCCTGCCTTCGCGCGTGACTGTCAGTACGTCAATCATTGCGCGATCGGACGCAGAAAAAGCCGGCACCTCCGAGTAGCGCCATCGGGGATCAATCTGATCATCCAGCGTGCAAATGTTCTTTATGACGAGAGATTCCAGCCAGCGCTCCGGATGCAGCCGCCACCAACGGCTGTCTTTCGGGCCTTCGGCATGGCGTACTTCGCCGATGCTGCGAATCAGCCGCTCAAACTGTGGGAAGTTGCCACCGTCGAGCACTCGTTCGGCAGGTCCAGCGCCAAAAACAATTTCGGGGACACTGCGGAAGTCCCCCGGCTTTGCCGAGAGTCGCGACCGCGCGAACTCCAGTCCATGACAACGAAAAGAGATTTCCGCAGGAGATATCACTCCTACTTCCGCTTCCGGCATCAGCGTTTGAACCAGCGCCACCGGCTCGGCAAACCTTGCCTGAATATCCGCGTCGTCTGGACAGCGCACCAGCCGTGTGGAAACATTCCCCCGATCCAGAATTTCTAACTGCTTGATGTCCTCTGCGCGCTCGTCGAGCTCATAGAGCTCCCATTTCGCCGCCGCTGGGTTCAGGTGCGCCATACGCTCACGGACCACCGCCGAGCAACCGGCGGGCACAACCAGCTTCAGACCTTGAACGACCATTTTCGCGGCTTGCGCCTGGCGGCAAACCTCCAGCCAGAGAATTCCGAACGTTAGGGCCGCATCGATTGATGGCTGTAACTCTTGCGAGTTGACACCGAGGACCCCGAACCCCGATTGTCCTCGCTTCAGCATCCCACGCGCGTAGACTGGACCAAAGGATTTCTCCAGGTCCATCGAAGTGCTTAGCTGGGTCAGGGTGAGCTCAGGAAACTTTCTTTTCAACGCGCGTTCCAGAACTCGCTGATACGCGACCCGCGTCGCCCGCTTTGCCTATGGGGTCCTGGGATCACGCTCGCGGCAGATTTCAAGCTTGGTGGCACGCGCCTGCCCCATCCTCTGCACCGTGACCCGCAATGTCTCGCCTTTGGTCTCCACATTCAGCACCCGCCGAACAACATTCCGCTCGGGCGACCACAAGTGCAGCAGACATTTGTTGCTCTCTCTGGAGACGGAATACTTAGCGTGTCCCAAGTCGAACATCACCGCGCCATCTTCAATCACAACTGTATTGCTGCTGCCGGAGAGGAAGCCTTCGAGTGTGCTGGCCAGAGTCTGTGAAGTCATGTGAGGAGTGTTGCAGAGCGCTGGAGGTCTTGTCTGTGACGAATGAACATTCCGTGCGGGCCAGGCTTGTGTGGGTCGGACACTCTTGTCCGACAAGCCGCCAGAGATCCGGCAAAGGCCCGAGCGGTCACCATGACAAACAGGAGGTTGGCTTGCATACAGGTTAAAGTCAAAAGCCTCGGACAGGAGTGTCCGAGCCACACGACCATGTGGGATAATAGATCCATCCCCGAGTCCTTCCCGGCCTGGAGACATCAAATTACTGTGGACAGAAATCTTTTCTTTTTTCAGCACTATGGCTTGACCGAGAACGATCTGGAGCGCTATCTAGGCGCAGCCCTTTCGGCCGGCGGCGACTACGCCGACCTTTATTTTGAGTATCTTTCTTCGACAGCCCTGAGCGTGGATGAATCCATGGTGAAGTCGGCTTCTCAGGGGATTTCGGCAGGATGCGGCGTTCGGGTCATCTCCGGCGAGCGTACCGGATACGCTTACACGGATGATCTATCGTCCGCGCGTATTCTGCATGCCGCGCGCACCGCCGCTTTGATCGCCAGCGGGCCGGCAAAGACACTTAGTGCGGGATTTCAGCAGAAAGCGGCACGCAGCCTCTATCCGGTAACACTCCCTTCGGTGGACGCCGAGATTACGGCCAAGGTCGAACTGGTTATGCGTGCTGATAAAGCCGCTCGGGCGTACGATCCTCGCATTAAAGAAGTCCGCGCCAACTATGCCGACGAACTACGGACTATTCTGATAGTCGGCTCCGACGGCACGTTCGCGGAAGATTCCCAGCCGCTTGCTCGCCTGAACGCATCCTGCATCGCAAAAACCGAAAGCAATTCGGCTCGTGGAAGCGCTGGCGGAGGAGGCCGCGTGGCCCTGGATTTCTTTTTCGGTGAAAAGACTCCTGAATACTTTGCTCGGGAAGCCGCGCGTCAGGCAATTCTTCAGCTTGATGCCCGCGAAGCTCCAGCTGGTGAAATGGAAGTTGTGCTCGGCCCGGGCTGGCCTGGAGTCCTGATCCATGAAGCCGTCGGCCACGGGCTCGAAGCTGATTTCAATCGCAAACAGACCTCGGCATTTGCCGGCCTGATCGGCAAGAAAGTCGCCAGCGAAAAATGCACGGTTGTGGACAATGGCGTCATGCCCTGGCGCCGCGGATCGCTCAACGTGGACGACGAAGGCCACGCCACGCAGGAAACAGTTCTGATCGAAAAAGGAATTCTTAAGGGATACCTCAGCGACAAGCTTTCCGCGCGCTTGATGGGAATGGCGGATACCGGTAACGGCCGCCGTGAAAGCTACGAGCACATTCCCATGCCGCGCATGACCAACACGTACCTGCTCGCTGGCGAGGACGAGCCCGACGACATCATTCGTTCCGTCAAACGCGGTATTTATGCCGTGAATTTTGGCGGCGGACAGGTGGACATCACGAACGGTAAGTTCGTCTTCTCAGCATCCGAGGCTTATCTGATCGAAGACGGCCATGTGACCGCGCCGATTCGCGGAGCCACTCTGATAGGCAACGGACCGGATGCGCTGACTAGAGTGTCTATGGTCGGAAACGACCTGAGGCTTGATGAAGGGATCGGTACTTGCGGCAAAGACGGGCAAGCGGTGCCGGTTGGCGTAGGCATGCCGACGACGAAGCTGGATCGTTTGACCGTGGGCGGAACTGCGAAGAAAGAAGTCGGCGGGTTCATGCAGTGAGGTTGCGTCTCGCATGGCGGAGTTCATCTACGAATGCGACGCACGGATTTGGCACACCGACAGCCATGGTGGTAACCGCGCGCTGGGTTCGCGTTCCCGTCCTCAGGGCCCTTCAGATGGCGGAACGTCCTGACGTCAGATGCTGGGAGTGTCATGGCCGCGTAAGGCTACATCGAGCTGGGCCTTTCGGCG
>WNGA01003465.1_pt1 | contig 23648 bp, 18 predicted proteins | sample 5400061 | NCBI WGS metagenome assembly WNGA01 (sample SAMN13153366, study PRJNA577476) | soil metagenome | isolation source: 100 cm soil or saprolite under grassland replicate 2 | place: USA:California | collected 2016-06-15
TTCTTGGCTTCCTCCGCGGCGGCCAGGACACGGCGCACGCCGGGTGCGTCGACTGCGACGGGCTTTTCCATGAACACGTGTTTACCCTGGCGGACCGCCTCCTCGAACTGCATCGGCCGCATGCCCGGCGGCGTAGCGAGGATGACCACGTCGGCTTCGGCGATGGCGGCCTTGTAGGCGTCGAACCCGAAAAAACGCTTATCCGCCTTCACGGCCACGCGCCCCGGCCGATCTTGTTTCGTCATCGCGTTCGTCGTTTCTTCCATGGCCTTCTCGATTGGGTTAAAGAGCTTTTTCGTGTCAGTGTTGAAGGCCTGTTCGGTGGCGTCGGCCAGGGCCACGAGCTTGAGATCACTTGGGCCCGACAGGGCATCTGCCGCGGCGCCGCGCCCGCGCCCGCCGCAGCCGACGAGTCCGATGCGCAGGGTGTCCCCCGGCGACGCTGCGTGGGCGAAGCGTTCGATGGGCAGCGCGCTCAGCAGCGTGCCGCCGGCGACGGCGGTGGAGGTGGACTTGAGGAAACTCCGGCGCGAGACGCCCGCGTCGGCCTGGGGCTTGAGGGAATCATTCATGGCGGTGGATACGGTGTGTATTGCGTAGTCAGTACTGACGTGATCCCATCCCCGCTATTCACGGCTCACGGCCCGACGGCGGAGGGAACGAAACGCAGGCTAGACCTTCGGCGGGGCGCTTGTCCAATGTTTTGGTTCATCACAGAACTCTCTGGAACGCCAAGGGCGTTCTGTCCTCCAGCCCAGGGTTGGCGCGCAGCGCCTACCCTGGGAAACGAGATCGAACGGTTTTCAACCCCAACGGGGTTGCGTCCAAGGGCGACGGTCAGGCCGCAACCCCGTTGGGGTTGAGAAGATTGACCCGTTTTACCCAGGGTAGGCGCGTGGCGCCAACCCTGGGCTTTGAGTCGGAACGCCGTTGGCGTTCAGAGGACGCCGGCCCAGCGTTCCCGGAAATCCGAGATGAACCAATGTATTGCGACTATCTGTCTTTCCGCAGTTCGCGCAGCAGTTTCACCGCGCTGTCGACCAGCAATTCGCCTGCGCCTTGCGCGCAGCGGGCGCTGACCACTTCGTAATTCCCCTCGGCGTAGGCGGAACGGTTTGGGACGTAGCCGATGGAGCCGTTGGCCAGTTCGGCAATGACGGTGACCGGAAACGGCGAGGCCTTTTTGATCGCCAGGCCCAGTTCGACGAAGATCTCTCCCGGCAGGCCGACGATGGCCAATTGGTCGCCGAGGGCGATGACCTGCACTTCCACTTCCCATGGTTTGCCCTCGCGGGCGGCCACGTCCAAGACTTTGAATGCGTCCACCTTGTCGAGGAACTTTGTCTGCCGGTCGGCGAGGCGGTTCACCGTGGCGCGGGCGCGTTCGAGATCGGCTTCTGTGATTTTTGGGAGCGGGAGGCGGACCATCTCGCTGCGGGTGCGGGGAGGGGCGTTGGTGAGCGGGAGGAGGCGCGGCCAGGTGCGCTGGACGGCACCCGCGAGCACGCCGCCGAGACGCTCGGCCTCGCCGGGGCCTTTTTGGGGGTCGAGCCAACGGAGGTCGCGGTGGTTGATGTTGCCGCAGGCGCCATTGGCGAACACGGTCAGCATGTCGGGGCCTTTCCAGGCGGCCAGGCGGCGGGCGAGCGCGCCGGGATAGTCCGCGGAGATTTGCGTGCCGCCGACGGTGTCCGGGTGCATCGCAAAATTGACCAGTGTAGCCAGCGCGTTGGTCGCGAGGCTCTCGAAATACACCACGGCGACATCAGGATCGATAGGGCCAGCGGGCCGGACAATGTTGGTGCCGAGTTTGGGCGGGTTCCACGCAACTGTGCCGTCGCGCAACCAGTAGCGGCGGTTGTGGCTCAAGTGTTCCTCCAGCTCGACGGCCGCGAAGGCGCGAATTGGCGCGAGCCTTCCGGCCGCTTCACGCACGCTGCGCGCTATGAGTTCGGGCACAGATGCAGCGAACTGTCGCGCGGCGGCATTGGTCGCGCCTTCGGACAGCTCGCGCGAAGAGTTGCGCGGCACGATGGGGCCGGTGTGCGTGTGCGTCGCGGCGATGAGGACGTTGCTGCCGGGAATGGCAGCGGTTTGCTCGATGCGCCGGCGCGCTTGTTCGACCGTCCCGCGGCCGAGCGTGATCAGGTCACAGATCACCACGGCGGCGCGCGCGCCGTCCTGCTCGAAAACGAGCGCCTTGGCGTAAAGATCATCGCGCACGGCGTCGGCGGTGCGCATCTCGTAGTAGCCGGCCAGTGGCGTCCCACGGGCCGGGGTGATGACGACGGACGCGGCGCCGACGCGAAGTTCGCCCGCGGCGCAGGGCAGAGCAGTGGCCAGGAGCAGGAGCAGGAGCAGGAGTGTGCGCATCAGTGATGCGTCTCAATTACGCCTGTCGAGGGAGGAGGACAATGGTTTTATCGGCGGGCCAGCATTGGGTCAGTGAAAGCGAAGCGTTGGCCGTGGGGCGACAGGCCATTGAAGCCCCATCCGACCGATCCGACCGACCCGACGGACCGGACTGATTGGACGGATCGTGCAGTGCAGGCGCTTGTCGCCTACTCCATCTCCGCCGTGACCGTGTTCAGCACTTCGACCTCGCGCGATTGGAGCAATCGGCCAAGCGGATTGAGCGCCACGCGGTACACGAACAAGGCCACGACGGAGGTCACTGCGGAGCAGGCGAGATTGACCGGCACGAACGCCGGCCCCTCGCACAGCCGCCACAGCAGTTCGGCCAGCGGCGCCAGATAAATCGGCAGCAGAAACGCCGGCATGAGGAGGGTGCCGAGCAACATCAACAAAATGATCTTGGCCGGCATCTTCGACGCCTTCATCGAGCCAGCCTGAATGCGATAGGGCGCAACGATGGAAAGATAATCCCCGGCAATGGAGAGAATACACAGCATCGTCAGCATTTGAAACACGCCGGCCAGAACCGCCAACGGCGGCAGTCGCAACAAAGCGCCGACGACCATGAGGACAATCAAACCCGCCCCGAAGGTAAGCGGCGCGGTCGCGAGGTTTTTGCCGAGCAGGATCAACCGCCGATCGGCCGGTGTCAGGACGAGCGTGCGAAAGCCGTCCCGATCATAGCCGAACTGGTTCGCATAAAACTGAAACAGGAAGTAACTGACAAACCCGATGACGCTGGTCCCAACAAACGGCTTCACCGCTTCCGGGAGGTTCGACCCCGCGCGGCCGAAAAAGACGACGCTAAGCACCACCGCCATCACCAAAGGCATCCCCAGGGCCATCTTCACCTCGGGCGCCCGGGACAGTGAGCGAAGAGTTGCCAACCCAAGCGCCGCGGCTTGTTCGGGCACGCCGCGCGGGCGAGCTTCCATGAAGCGGCTGACGGGTATCGGCATGGGAGCGGTCAACGGTGCGGTCGCCGTGACGGGGGCGGGCGCGCGCCTGGCGTCCGTCTCCCCGTGGTAGTAGCGCAGCGTGGTCTGGTAAGCGCGGCGCAGGCCCAGGACGCCGAGCAACACGCAGCCGGCCAGTTCGAGCCCGGCCGGCAGGGGCCGGCCCGCGGCCAGGTGCTTCGCCCCGTCCGGCAGCCAGAGGAACGGGACGAACTTGTGGGCGGCGACAAACTTCGTCTTGAGGCGGTCGTTTGCCGCCCGGCGTTCCTGCGATGCGGCGCGAGCTTCCTCCGGTTTCGCGAATCTCTCAGACGGCGGCGGATCGTGTTTGCGGACCAGGTTGAAGTACACATTGGGCAGTTGGCCGACGAGCACCATCGCCATCGCCATCGCCACGACGATGGTGCGGCGACGGCGTTTGTTCGCCATCAACGTCGCCAGCCAGCCGCGCAGGCAATAAGTCCACGCGGTGATCATGAAGATGAAGCTCAATGCCAGCGGCGCCAGGAACAGCATCCCCGGACCGCGCCCCCAGGTCAGGCCAAGCGCCAGGCCGAGCATCGTTGGCAGCGCGAGGAGCAGGCTGAACGTGACGTGGGACGCCAAGTAGTTGAAGATGAACACCTGCCGAAGCGACACCGGCAGGTGCATCAGGCGCGGAAGGTCGATGCTCTCGGAGCGCTGCAATTCGGTCATCAGCCCGACGGCCCAGAAGAACAGGAACCCTAGCGTCAGCCCATCCCAGATGAACAGGATGATGTCGGCGGGTTGCTTGGCCACTACCAACCCGCCCAGGAACAGTCCGCCCACGCAGCCGCCCAACGCGATGACCAGCCCCACGATAACCATCAACAACGTGAGCACCGTCCCGACAGTCCCGCTGCGCCGGACGACGTTTGACGTGAGCCGCCAGCGCAGCCAGAGAATCGTGCGAAATTGCGACCAGTTCATCCTTCAAGCCAGCTCAACTTCTGAACCTCCGGATTCGCGCCGCCCACGATTTCCAGGAATTTGTCCTCGAGCGAGGCGCCCTTCCGGAAATCGTCCATCGAACCCTGGTGCACCAGGCGGCCCTGGGCGATGATGCCGACGTCCGTGCAGAGCTTTTCGACGATTTCCAGGACGTGCGAGGTGAGGAAGATCGTTGCGCCGTGCCCAACGCAGCGCTTGAGCATGTCGCGCAGGACCCGCGACGCCACGGCATCCACACCTTCAAACGGTTCATCGAGAAAAAGCAGGTCCGGATTCGGAATCAGCGCAGCGGCCAGCGCGAGTTTCTTCTTCATGCCGTGCGAGAATTCCATCGTGAGTTTCTTCACTTCGTTCGCCAGGTCCATCAAGGCCAGCAATTCGTCGCAGCGCTCGCGCACGGTCCCTGGCGGGAGCAGATACATGCGGCCGACGAAGGTGAGGTATTCGCGCGCGGTCAGATTGTCGAACAGCCCGAGTTGTTCCGGCACGACCCCGATGCGCCGCTTCACCGTCAGCGCGGCGTCCGGGTCGCTCGTGTCCTCGCCAAGGATGCGGATGGAGCCCCCGCTGGGCGCCAGCAGCCCGGTGAGCATTTTCATGGTGGTGGACTTGCCCGCGCCGTTGGGGCCGAGAAAGCCGTAGAAACGCCCCGCTTCGACGTGGAGGTCGATGGCGTTGACGGCGCAGAAGCTGCCGAAGTGCCGGGTCAAACCAGCGGTTTGAATGGCGATTCCCATGAGTGCCTCACAGCAAGGTGGAGCGCCTACGTTCCGAGCAGATGCTCGATGACCAGCTGATCGAGATCCTGGTAGTTGCGATCGGCGACCAGCTTGCGGGCCGCGGCCTCGGGAAAGGCGCGGGCCTTCTCGACGAGCAGCAGGAACGTGCGGCGGCTGTTGACGAGGTGGTTCATCCAGTGCCCGGGTTTCGTGGTGCGGAAGGGATGCACGTCAAAGCAGACGTATTCGCCGCGCCGGCCGTAGCCGTTGCGTTCGAGCGCGCGCACTTGATCGAAGGCGGAACGGAGGTTGGTGCAGCCGAAGGGGCGGTCCTGATCGTACTTGAGGCCGTTCTGGTCGTTGAGGTGAAGGGACCACAGTTTGTCAAAGGAACAGGCAAAGTCGATTTCATCGGCGGGATCGAGGCCGGCGAGGATGGCGTGGGCGCTTTCGATGAGGCAGCCGACCCGCATGGAATCGCGGGTCTGCTGGGCGATGGCCAGCGCATGGCCAATGGTCGGAAGGTAGGCGTGGTCCATCGGCTCGTTGGGCTTGGGTTCGATGGCCAGCCGGGCGCGTTTGTCGTGGGCGAGCATCGCGTCGAACGCTTCGACAAGCCGATCGACGCATTGGCGGGCGTTTTTGGATTCGCGAATGTAGCTGCCTTCGCGCGCCAGCCAGAGGACCAGGATGTCGGTGCCGAGGATGCGGGCGATGTCCATCGAACGCTTGCTGCGGTCGATGGCGTAGCGCCGATGCCTGGGGTCGTTGCTGGTGTAGGCGCCGTCCACGGTCTCGGGGGCGAACCAGAGCCGCGGGGCAACCATTTCGGCGGCGATGCCTTCGCCATCGAGGCGTTTCCTGAGTTCACGGGCTTCCTTGCGGATTTGGGATTCGGACTTGCCGTCGATGTCGGGCACGGCATCGTCGTCGTGGAACATCATGGCGTCGAAGCCGTGCTTCTTGAGCTGGGCGAGCTTCCAGTCGAAGGACTGCGCCGGACGCACCGGCGGGCCGTACGGATCCTGGCCTTCGCTGAGGTTCCACGGTCCGAAACAGAACTGATAGCGGGTGGGCATGATTCGTGTGGGCGCAGGCTACGGAGTCGGACGCGGATGGAAAGAGGAAAAACGCATTTACGATTTACGATTTACGATTTACGATTTTTTCAATCTCCTCGCACTCCATTGGCGAACCACATGAACAGCCTGTCCAGCCCTCGTGCGCGGTTGCTGGTGTGGATGGCGGTCTGGTTCGTATTGGCGGCATCGGATCTGTTGGGCGCGGCCGATCGGAGCGCGGCTGTCTCAACCGAGAGCGGCCTGTTAGCCTGGATGCTTCCCACTCGTATTGTTCGTCGAAGCGCCAATCTCATTAGCACCCCGCTTCAGCGGGGTGTATGCGCGACGGATGGCCTCGAAACCGTTTCAACGGTTTCGACAACGCTTGAGAAACCGTTGAAACGGTTCCTCCTCCCTACCCGGCCCGACACCCCGCTAAAGCGGGGTGCTAATGAGAGGGGACTGCAACGTCGAGAACTGTGTGACCTATCCGGGTTGGAGGCTCGCGCCCCCGAACAAGCCCGACACTCTTTTCCAGACGCACGCGCCGCGAGTCTGGAGACTCGTGCTGCGCCCCGGCTGGATCCGGCGGACGAGGCATTCCTCGTCGAGCTGGCACGAAGGGGGTGCCTTTATTTTTGGGAGAACGCTGACAGCCGCACGGGCCTCGTGAAGGACCGCAACCGGGCCGACGGGCCGGACGAACGGACCGTAGGCAGCATCGCGGCGACGGGCTTTGGATTGACGGCACTGTGCGTTGCCCATGAGCACCGATGGTGGCCGCGTTCTGAAGTGCAGGAGCGTGTGCGAGCGACCCTGCGCTTTCTTCGCCACGAATTGCCCGTAGAGCGCGGCTTCTACTATCACTTCGTGGACGTGCGCACGGGAGCGCGCGTATGGAAATGCGAGGTGTCGTCCATCGACACCGGGCTGCTGCTGTGCGGCGTGCTGACGTGCCGGCAGCATTTTCACGACGCGGAGATCCGCCGGCTGGCGCGAGAGATTTACGAGCGCGTGGACTGGACGTGGCTGCTGACAACCAACCACACCCTCGGCCACGGCTGGAAACCGGAGAGCGGCATGCTGAAGAACGACTGGGACTCGTACTGCGAACTGATGTTGCTCTACCTGCTGGCCATGGGATCGCCCACGCACCCGATTCCGGCCGACAGTTGGCGGGCGTGGCGGCGGCCGTGGGTGGAGCACGAGGGCTTGCGATTCATCAGCGCGCCCACCGACGCGCCGGCGCCGTTGTTCGTTCACCAGTACAGCCATGCCTGGTTTGATTTCCGCAGTCGGCGCGACGACTGGACGAATTACTTCGCGAACTCGGTCGCGGCGACGGAGGCGCACCGGCGATTCTGTGCGGGGCTTGGAGAACGGTTCCGGCACTTCGGCGAGGAGATATGGGGCATCACGGCGTCGGATTCGTCGCGAGGATACGTGGTGTGGGGCGGTCCACCGGCGCACGGGCCGCTGGACGGCACGGTGGTGCCGTGCGCGGCGGCCGGCTCACTGCCGTTTCTGCCGCGCGAAACACAGCGCACGCTGCGCCTGATGCGCGAGCGCTGGGGGGCGCGCGCGTGGGGCCGCTATGGGTTCGTGGATGCGTTCAATCCAGCCACGGGCTGGGTGAACCCGGACGTCATCGGCATCGACGTGGGCATCACCGTGTTGATGGCGGAGAACGCGCGCCACGGCTGGGTGTGGAAAACATTCATGAAGAATCCGGAAATGGAGACCGCGATGAAAAAGGCCGGCTTCCATCCCGATCGCCCGGCTCGGCCGCGGTAGGGCGCGTCGCTCCGCGCGCGCCGGTGCGGATTGGAAAAAGCCTGGCTTTTCCTGAAGATCGGACGCTTCGGCGCGCGCGGAGCGACGCGCTCTACCATTTATGAGATGGCTTCTAAACTTAGTTCGTGACTTTCCAACCTTGTCACTTTCTAACCTTGCAACCTTGTAACCTTGCAACCTTGTAACAATCCCCCATGTTCCGCCTCCAACTCCGCAACGAACTCCGGAAACTCTTCGGCAAGAAACGCACTTACATTGGCTTTGGCGCCTTTTTCGTCGCGCAAATGCTGATGTGCGTCTTCTTGCGTTTCTCCAGGGCACAGGGCGACCTTGAGACGATGCTCGCGGGCAACGGCTATGTGGCTGAGAACTATATTTCCGCGCTCACCATCGCAGTCTACATGCTCATCCCGCAAATCGCCCTCCTGATGCCGCTCTACACGACGCTGGTCGGGGGCGACATGGTGGCGAAAGAGGCGGAGGACGGCACGTTACGGATGATGCTCTCGAGGCCGGTTTCGCGATTGCGGCTGATGTTCCTCAAATGGCTCACGGGCGTCGTTTTCTCGTTCTCGCTCGCGCTGGCGCTCGGCATCATCGCCGTCGGCATCGCGCGGGTCTGGTTTCCGTGGAAAGGGATGTTCGTGTTCATCCCGGAGATGGTGTTCAGCGTGCTGGACGCGGACAACGGCTGCAAACTCTATGCCTGGTCGCAACTCTTCCTCGCCACGAACGCCGTGGTCTCGTTCTCCATCGCGTTCCTGTTCTCCTGTTTCAACATGAAACCGGCCGCCGCGACGATCCTCGCGCTCTCGGTGCTCTTCCTGAACGCGGTGATGGACATGATTCCGTTTTTCGAGCGCTACAGGGAATACTTCCTCCCGCACCATCTCCGAAGCTGGCTCTACGTGTTCGCGCAACCGACCCCGTGGGGCCGGCTCGGCGAGTCGCAATGCATCCTCCTTGGCGTGTCGCTGACGGTCTTCATCATCGGCGCCGCCGCGTTCCAGATGCGCGACATCAAGTCGTGAAGAGCTTGAGTTTGCGGCTTGCCAGCCAGCGATGTTCGTGGATAGTAGGATGCCCGACTGAAATGCGATGACACCGCAAGACATTTCCCAGTTGCTGGAACGAAGCCCTTTCGTGCCGTTCCGCCTCCATTTGACCAACGGCCAGACCTTCGACGTCAAGCATCCGGATTTTGTGTGGGTGTTTCGCTCGCGGCTGGAATTGGCCGTGCCCGCGCCGGGTGACCGCCGGATTATGGAGCGCGCGGAACACATCGCCCTGTTGCACATCGCCCGAATTGAGGACTTACCGGTGGCGGCCTGATGTTGAGGCTTTGACGGACTTGCGCTCGCGCTCCGGCCAGGCGCATCTTCGGGGCCGTCATGGCAACCTACATAGGCCTAATGACTGCCGGAAACTCAGAGGCTGCGGCAAAGCCTATGTCCCGAAGGGACAAATTGAGAATAGCCCAGCGTTTCAACGCTGGGTCCAAGGGGTACGGGGGGCCACGTCCCGAAGGGACGGCTGAACTCGTGCCGGAGATTCTCCCAGTCAGCCGTCCCTTCGGGACTGATTCAACTGCCGACAGACTCCCGGCGTTGAAACGCCGGGCTATTCTCAATCATCCCTCCGGGATGATGTCTGTGGCCCGCATGCGAAGCGCACTCGCAAACTCCCGAAGGGGAGTATGCTTAATTCTCACTTTGCTGGCGGCGGCCCTTGCCGTAGGCATCCCGTTGCACGAACTCCGCGCCGCCCAATCCCTCGCGCTCCACCCGGACAACCCGCGCTACTTCCTCTGGCGCGGCCAACCGACGGTGCTCATCACTTCCGGCGAACATTACGGCGCGGTGTTGAACCTGGATTTCGACTACGGCAAGTACCTGGACACACTGGCCAGGGACAAACTGAACCTGACGCGCACCTTCGCGGGCGGCGCGTACGTCGAGCCGCAAGGTTCCTTCGGCATCGCGCGCAACACGCTTGCGCCGGCGGCGGGGCGGTTTCTTTGTCCGTTCGCCCGGAGTGGCGAGCCGGGCTATGCGGGCGGCGGCAATAAGTTCGACCTCAATCGTTGGGACGAGGCTTGCTTCAAACGCTTCCGGGATTTCGTCGCGCAGGCGGGCCGCCGCGGCGTGGTCGTCGAGGTGAACCTGTTCTGCCCGATGTACGAGGAGGCTCAGTGGAAGCTCAGCCCGTTCAGCACGAACAACAACGTCAATGGCTTGGGCCGCATCCCCCGGACGAGCGTTTACACACTCGACAAGCACGGCGGACTTCTCGAAGCGCAGGAACGGATGACGCGCAAGTTCGTCGACGAGTTGAAGGACTTCGACAACGTCTATTACGAAATCTGCAATGAAGCCTACTTCGGCGGCGTGACGCTGGCCTGGCAGCACCACATCGCGGACGTCATCCATGAGACGGAAGCGAAGTTCCCGGCGCGTCAGCGGCATCTTATCTCGCAGAACATCGCGAACAACACCGCGAAGGTTGAGAAGCCCCACCCGGCCGTGTCGATCTTCAATTTCCACTACGCCACGCCCCCGGACGCCGTCGCAATGAACTGGAACTTGAGCAAGGTCATCGGCGACAACGAAACCGGCTTTCGCGGCACTAATGACGCGCCCTACCGGATGGAAGGCTGGGATTTCATCCTCGCGGGCGGCGCTCTTTACAACAACCTCGACTACTCGTTCGTCGCGGGGCAGGAGGACGGCACCTTCGTCTATCCTGCCAGCCAGCCCGGCGGAGGCAATCCCGACTTCCGGCGTCAGATGCGCGTCTTGCGCGAATTTATCAATGACTTCAACTTCATTCGCATGAAGCCGGACAATGCCGTCATCAAAGGCGGCGTGCCGGTCACCCTCACCGCCCGTGCGCTTGTCGAGCCAGCCAAGGCGTATGCCGTTTATCTGCGGCCTGCGGTTGTCACGCAATTCTCCGTGCGTTGGACCGGACAGATCGAGGCGCCGGAGTCCGGCGACTACACCTTCCACACGTTCTCGAACGACGGCGTGCGCCTCTGGGTCAACGGCCGCAAGCTCATCGACAACTGGACCGATCACGGCGAAACCGAGGACACCGGCCGCATCGAACTCGAAGCGGGCAAGCGCGCCGACGTGAAGCTCGAATACTTCTACAACGGCGGACAATCCGTGATGAAGCTGTGGTGGTCCCGCGCCGGTGGAAAGAAGGAGCCGCTGCCGCCGGGCGCACTCTGGCTGCCGGACGGCAGCGCGCACGGCCTGCGCGGCGAATACTTCCAGGGGACCAACTTCGACGCCCCAGGTCCCGTGCGCGCGGATGCACAAGTGAACTTTGCGTGGGGCACCAAATCGCCGTTCAAGGAGGCGAAAGCTGCGCCCTTGCGCGCTCTGGAGATGGATTTGCCGGCCGGCAATTACCGGGCCGAATGGATCGATCCGCCGACCGGCCGCCAACTCAAGCAAGAACGTTTCAAGCACGCCGGCGGCGTAAAAACCATCGACGCGCCGGCGTTCAGTGAGGACGCGGCTTTGCGCGTCCGCCGGAACTGATGTTCAGTAATCAGTATTCAGTAATCAGTAATCAGTATTCAGTATTCAGTGATGAGCGTCACGGCCCCCGCCCTGGCCCACTGAAGACTGATTACTGATTACTTCTCACTGAGCGTGGTCCAGGTAGTCAGCAAGGTGCATCGTTTCGACATCGTGCGCGCCGGCCTCGCGGAGACCCGCCTGGATTTGGAGCATGCAGCCCGGGTTGGTGGTGACGACAATTTTCGCCCCTGTTTGAAGGATGTTCCCAATCTTGCGGCGTTGAAGGCGCGCGGCCATTTCGGGTTCGGTCAGGTTATAGCTGCCAGCGCTGCCGCAACAGAGATCGGACTCGGGGAGTTCGACGAAGTTTTCCCCGGCGATGGCGCGGACGAGATCGCGCGGCGCTTTGGTGATGCGTTGGGCGTGGGCAAGGTGACAGGCGTCGTGAAACGTAACTTTCAGTTCCGGGTTCTGAGTTCCGGGTTCCGGGTTGGGCCGTCCGCTGACAACTCGGAACCCGGAACCCGGAACTCGGAACTCGCCGGCCGCAAGCCATTCGCTCAAATCCTTTATCTTGCCGGCGAAGGCCGCGGCGCGTTCGGCCCAATCGGGGTCTCCTTCGAGCAGATGGCCGTATTCCTTGAGAGTCGAGCCGCAGCCGGCGGCGTTGATGACGATGGCGTCGAGTTCGAGCGCGTCGAAGGCGGCGATGTTTTGCCGGGCCGAGGCGCGAGCGGCTTCAAGGTTGCCGCCGTGGGCGTAAAGCGCGCCGCAGCAGCCTTGCGCGGGCGGCGTGACCACGTCGTAGCCGGCGCGGTTGAGCAGCCGGACACTGGCGGCATTGGTGCGGGCGAACATCACGCTCATGACGCAACCGCTGACGAAGCCGATGCGGCCGCGGCGTGGGGCCGTGGCCGGGCAAAGCTCGGGAAGTGGCGAAGCCTCGGCATAGTCGGGAAGCAGCCCAAGCGCCTCGCGGGCGAAGCGAGGGAGCAGCTTGTCAAGTCGGAGACATTTCACGACGCGCGCGGCGCGCAGCGCGAGATCCATGCGTTCGGGAAAGGGGAAGATTTTCTCGATGGCGACGCGGCGGAGGAAAGTCTGGAGGAAGCCGCGGTCGTGATGGCGTTCGATGTGATCGCGCGTGGCTTCGAGCAGCGCGCCATACTGGACGCCACTGGGACAAGCGGCCTCGCAGGCGCGGCAGCCGAGGCAGAGGTCGATGTGGCGCACAGTGGCGTCGGCGAGGGGCAAGCGGCCGTCCTGGAGCGCGCGCATGAGATAGATTCGGCCCCGCGGCGAGTCGTTTTCGTTGCCGGTTTCCAGATAGGTCGGACAGGAGGAAAGGCAGAGGCCGCAGTGGACGCAGGCAAGCGACTTGTCGTAATCGAGGAAGCGAGTCGGAGCGCCGAGCCCCAGCTCGGCGCGTTGGTGCGTGGCTGGTTCGCGCCGGGCAGGCTCTCGGCGCTCTGATTCGGGTACGGCATTCACCATGGGAGGACAGGAAATACGCCGTTGGGATCGAAGGTCGCCTTCACCCGTTCCAAGAGTTTGCGCGGCAAGTCTGACGGAGCGCCGAGCTCCAGCTCGGCGTGTTGCTGGCCGGCGGGTTCGCGCCGAGCAGGAGCTAGGCGCTCCGATTGCGGCGCGCCGCGATGATGGATGATGCCATTGGCCACGCGCGAGACAAATGGGACATCGCCGAGGCTGCGCAAGTTCTCGACAAGGCGCGACGGAAGGACGGAGCGCCGATGCGGCGGCGGCAGGTCGGGCGCGTGAAAGCTGGCTTCGTAGTGGAGCGTGGCTGGCGCGGTGAAGCCGAGGGAGCGGGCGAGGGTGAGTTGCCAGTCGACAGCGGCGCGGGCGCCGGAGAAGCCGAGCGTGAGGGTGAGCGTTGAAGTGTTGAAGCGCTGAAGCGTTGAAGCGCTGCCGCCGGCATGAGGTTCCCCCTCACCCCGGCCCTCTCCCCCTCCGAGGGGGAGAGGGAGAATCACCGGCAGCTCGTCCGCGATTTGAAGGGTTTGCGGTTTTTCTACGAGCGGAGTTCCTGACTCCCTCTCCTTGGGGAGAGGGCCGGGGTGAGGGGGAACTAGACGTTCTCTTTCAAGGCTTGGGTCCAAATTGTGCAGATCGAACACCGTCGGCGTGAGTTCGGAGTCGAGGACGGCGGCGATGAGTCTTTCGGCCGATTCGAGAGATTCGCAGCGGGCTTGCACAAAAAATTCGGCTCCGGGTAGCGGGAGAAGCTTGAACGTGGCTTCGACAATTACGCCCAGCGTGCCGCGGGCGCCGATGAAAAGTTTCATCAGGTCGTAGCCCGCGACGTTCTTGACCACCTTGCCGCCGGAGCGGACGAGGCGTCCGTCGGCCAGCGCGACGCGCAGGCCGATGAGGTAATCGCGAATCGTGCCGAAACCGGCCCGGCGCGGGCCGCTGGCGTTGCTGTCGAGCATCGCGGCGAGCGTAAGGCGCCCCGGACGCGGCGGGTCGATGGGCAGCCACTGGCCGCGGGCTGCGAGCGTCCGCTGGAGATTGGCGAGCGTCGCGCCGGCTTCGACGGTCACGGTCATATCCTCCGGGGTGTGCTCGAGAATACACGAGAGTGAGGAGAGATCGACGGACCCGATGCGTGTGGTGGATTGGCTCGCTTCGCGCAGGCTTCGCGCAAGTTCCTCGACGCTGGCGGGACGGAGATTCATGACGAGCCACCACTTCCAGGTTTGGACCCGCTTCGGGATCCTGAAGCTGCCTCGCGCCAAAGTAGGGCAGGCGTCCCGCCTGCCCGCGCCGAGCGCAGCGAGGCGGATGCGGTGATTGCCTCAAAGCTCGCGCTGATGCGTTCGCCGGGCAGGCGAGACGCCTGCCCTACTTTTGGGTTCATTCGGCCCGCCGTCATGCTGAGGCCTGCTTGCGCGGTGCGAAGTCGGCGCAACGCTTCGAGCCGGGGAACATCTTATGCGGATTGCAACGGCCCTCGGGGTCGAACACACGGCGAAGCTGGCGCATCGCTTCGAGGTCGTCCGGCGAAAACTGCTTCGCCATGAAATCCATCTTCTCCACGCCGATGCCGTGCTCGCCGGTCACGCTGCCGCCCAGCGCGATGCAACGGTCGAGGATGTCGTTGCTCGCGGCCAGGGTGCGGCGCACCTGGTCGGCATCACGTTCATCGTAAAGGATGAGCGGGTGCAAATTGCCGTCGCCAGCGTGGAAGACATTCGGGATGCGAAGCTGATACTTGCGGCTGCACTCGGCGATGAAGCGCATCATTTCCGGCAGCTTCGAGCGCGGCACCACGCCGTCTTGCGTGAGATAATTGGGCGAGAGCCGGCCGATGGCGCCGAACGCGCGCTTGCGGCTCTTCCACAAGGCAGTCCGCTCCTCGTCGGTGCGGGCGACGCGCACCTCCCGGACCTTGTTCTGCTTGCAGATTTCCGTGACGCGCGCGGCTTGCTCGTCGAGCCCGGCGGCCAGCCCGTCCAGTTCCACGATGAGCACCGCGCCTGCGTCGAGCGGGAAGCCGAACTGATACGCCGCCTCGACCGCTTGGGTGATGAGCTGATCCATCATCTCCAGCGCGCCGGGCACGATGCCGGCGCGGATGATGTCACTCACCGTCTGGCTGGCGTCATCGACGTTTTCGAAGACGCCAAGCAGCGTCTTGAACGCCTGCGGCGCGCGCATAAGCCGGAGCAGCACGCGGGTGACGACGCCGAACATCCCTTCGCTGCCGATAGCCGCGCCGCGCAGGTCGTAGCCCTCCACGTCCTCGCCGCCATCGGGACGAGCCCCGAGCCAGACGACTTCGGCATCGGGCAGCACCAGCTCGAAGCCGAGGACGTGGTTTGTGGTGACGCCGTACTTGAGCGTGTGCGGGCCGCCTGAATTGGTGGCCACATTTCCGCCGATGGTGCACGCGGGCTGGCTCGACGGATCGGGCGCATAGAACAATCCGCGCGACTTCACGGCGTTGGTGACCCAGGCGTTGACGCAGCCCGCTTCGACGAACGCGCGGCGATTGCGGAAGTCGAGATCGAGAATGCGCGTCATGCGCGTAAGGGCGATCATGACGCCGCCGGTCACCGCCAGCACGCTGCCACTCAGGCTCGTGCCGGCGCCGCGCGGGATGATGGGCAGATTGTGTTGCGCGCAGAGCTTCACGACGGCGACGACTTCCTCCGTCGTTCGCGGTAGCACGACAACGCCGGGCAGGTGCTTTTCCAACGTGTATCCGTCGCACTCGTAGACGAGGAGTTCTTGTTCGCCCGCGAGCACGCCATCAGTGCCGACAATCCCGCGAAGCGCAGCCAGGCAGTGTGGCGAAACGGGCGTTTCAACGGCGGCGGACATGGGCCGAGGATACGGGCGGCGCGGCCCGTGTCGAGTCGCCGCCGGGGCCGGCGGAGCAACGCTTCCTCCGAGCAGATTCACTTCGGTTTCGAGCGAGGGGTGGCTGGATCCCGGCCTGGCGGGCACCTCGCCATGCGTTCGCCCATGCTGTTCTTGCCCAACCCGCTGTCGCGGATGTATAGTCGCCACATGATTGCAGTCAAAGCCGAGAACAACCAGGTGCAAGTGACCATCCCTACTGAGGGGATGACACCAGAGGAAGTCAACGACTTCGTCTCGTGGCTTCGTGTCGAGGGTATCGTCCGCCGCAGCCACCTGACGCCGGACGCCGCCTTGCAGTTGTCCGAAGACCTCAAGTCGGAGTGGTGGCAGGCCAACGAACGGCGTTTCACCCAACCGGGGACTGAGTGAACGACCACAAACTCGTCGTCGATACCAGCGTCTTCTTCTCCCTGCTCGTGCGCCGCGACACAGCCCGGCGCCGGAGCTTCCTGACGGACACGGCGCTCGCCTTCTACTCCCCGCGGTTCCTGTTCGTGGAGTTGTTCAAACACAAGGAGCGCATCGCCCGGGCGAGCGAACTGGCCGGAGAAGAGTTGCTGGAATGTCTCCACGAACTGCTGGCGCGCGTTCAGTTCGTCGAGGAAGGCGGCGTGCCGCTGAACATCTGGATGGAGGCCCGCCGCTTATGCCGGGAGATCGATCCCAAGGACACGCCCTTTGTCGCGCTGACGCTGCACCTCGATGGCCGGCTCTGGACGAGCGACGAGGAACTCAAAGCGGGCCTGCGGGCCAAGGGGATCGATCGCTTTTATGAGCCATGACGCCGCGTTGACCCGAAAATCCCGTGGACACCGCGCTTCCTGAAATCGTGACCGGGGACCGCCGGTCGGGGCACGGCCACGAGCGAGGATCCAGCGTAGCAGCGACCGTGAGGTCGCGGGCTTGCGTCTCCCATTTCGGGCCGATGTCTATTCTCTGGCTTTCGTGTCGAGGAGCAGAGTGACGGGGCCGTCGTTGACCAGGGTGACTTGCATGTCCGCGCCGAACTCGCCGGTGTGGACTGGTTTGCCGAGGTCTTCGGAAAGCCTGCGGACGAATGCCTCGTAAAGCGGCACGGCGACCTCGGGCCGCGCTGCGCGGATGTAGGAAGGCCTGTTGCCCTTCTTCGTGCTGGCGAGCAGGGTGAACTGGCTGACCACCAGCACATCGCCGCCCACCTCCAGAACGCTACGGTTCATGACGCCCTTCTCATCGGGAAAGACACGCAGCCGGACAATTTTGCCGCTGAGCCATTCGATGTCTTGGGCCGTGTCGGCCTCCTCGATGCCGAGGAGAACCAGCAGGCCGGTTTGAATCGCGGACTTGGCCTGACCCGAGATCATGACGGAGGCAGAAGCGACTCGTTGAAGGACGGCGCGCATGGAATTCGTTGAATCGGTAAGCGTTGAAGCGTTGAAGCGTTGAAGCGTTACACTGTAGGAGTGGCTGCAAGCCGGCACCATTTAACCATCTAACGATTCAACGATTCAACGATTCAACGATTCAACGATTCAACGATTCAACGATTCAACGATTCAACGAGTTCCGGCATCAGGAGATGATCTCAGCGATCACGTCCCCATGCACGTCGGTCAGGCGGCGGTCGATGCCGCCGTGGCGGAAGGTGAGCTTCTGGTGGTCGAGGCCGAGCAGGTGGAGCACGGTGGCGTGGATGTCGTAAACGGTCGTGGGATGGTCCCGGTCGAGCGGCTTATAGCCCCACGGATCGCTTTCGCCGTGGGCGATGCCGCCGCGGATGCCGCCGCCGCACAGCCAGTTCGTGAAGCAAAACGGATTGTGATCGCGCCCCTTGCCGCCTTGCGAACTGGGCATGCGGCCGAACTCCGTGGTCCACAGAATGACCGTGTCGTCGAGCAAGCCGCGCTGCTTGAGGTCTTGAATCAGCGCTGAGGCGCCGCGGGCGAATCCGCGGGCCAGCGGTTCGTGGTCGCGGCGGACGTCCTCATGCGAATCCCAGTTGCGGCGCGGGAAGGCGTTGTCGTTGCCGCTCCAGATTTGCACGAAGCGCACGCCGCGCTCGATCAAGCGCCGGGCGGCGAGGCATTTGCGGCCGAAGTAATCTATTTCCTCGCGGGCGTTGATTTCTTTCGGCCAGGTCTTCGTCGAGCGATCGATACCGTAGGCGTCCAGGAGGTAGTCCGGCTCGCGCGATATGTCGAGGGCTTCGGGCGCGGCGAGTTGCATGCGGGCGGCCAGTTCGTAGCTGCGGATGCGGGCGTCGAGGCGTGCATCGCCTTCGCGCGTGGCGGCGTGCTGACGGTTGAGTTGGGTCAAGAGCGCGTGCGCCGCGGATTCGCTCCGCGGGTTGATGAAATCACCACGCTTGTCGGCAAAGAGGTCGTTGATGGGATTGTCGCGGCCCGGATAAATCGTCGTGCCGGCGTGCTGCGGCGGCAGGAAGGCTGAGTCCCAATTCTTCGGTCCATTCGAGGCGAAGCCGCGATGGTCGGGCAGCACGACGAACGTCGGGAGATTCTCGTTGCTGCTCCCCAGACCGTAGCTGACCCAGCAGCCCATACCCGGAAAACCGGGCAGTTGAAAACCGGTTGCCTGAAGATAGGTCGCCTGACTGTGGACGCCGGTCTTGCCGACGAGATTGTGGATGAACGCCATGTCGTCCACGACCGGACCGAGCTCGGCCACGATGTCGCTCAGCAGCCGGCCGCAACGGCCGTAGGGCTTGAAGTCCCAGATCGGCTTCATCCACGGGCCGAGCCCGTCCTGGAACGCCTCGACGTGCTCGCCGAAGTCGCTCTTCTGCCCGTCGCGCTTCACCAGTTCTGGCTTGAAATCGAACAGGTCGATGTGGCTCGCCGCGCCGGCCATGAACAGTTGGATGACGCGCTTGGCGCGGGGCGGGAGATGCGGGAGCGGCTCGTGATGCGTGATGCGTGATGCGTGATCCCGCTCGGCGGCTTGCAGCAGTGCATCGCGTCCAAGCAAGCTCGTCAGCGCGATGCCGCCCAGGCCGCCGCCCGAGCGCCAGAGGAACTCGCGGCGAGTCAAAGGCCCGCTCGCGGGCTGGCGGTGGAAAGGACTGTTGTTCACAGCGCCGGTACGTTACCGAAGGTTGTAGAGGTAGAGGATTGCCGCCCAACCGCTCGGCATCGGGTTCGGAAGTTCGTTGAGTTCCTCCCCGTACTTGCAGGCCATACGAAGGAAATACATGGCATGGAACATTGCTTCGACCATTGGGCGAGTGTGGCGAAGCCAGTCCTGATTGTGCGAGAGCTCGAATTGCCTGCCGGTGCCTTCAGTGACGATCTTCAAGAAATCTGCATCCAGTTCTCGGCCTGGCAGCAGTTGTCGAAGCGCCGCGACGATCGATTCCGTCCACTGTTGCGCCTGCCCATAGACCTTGAACGACTGGTGGTAGAAGCGATAGACCGTGTCCTCAGCGCCCCAGTGCCCTTCCGCGGACGCAAGCAGCTTCTTCAACCCCGGGAGCTGCGCCTTAAGGTTGGCCAGAAGCTGGAGCCGCAACGCATCCTCTTGCGCCCGCTTTGCTTCAAACTCGGCTGTCGTCATAGCGGGTCTTCTTCGATATCGCAGAGCGCGAGGCAATCGACGCGGAACGGCGTCATTTGGCTCGTCCGCGACGCAACAGTTTCAGCGCTTCTGGCCCTGGAACAGTCTTTCCCCTCCCCGAATCTATCTCCCGTCCACGACGGCGGGCTTCCGCCAGCCATTCCGGACTGACATCAAAGTCGTCGTCGGGAGCGAGACTTTCAAGGAGCGCTTCGGCGAGGTAAGCGCGGGCTGATTGCGGAAGTTTGAGCGCCCGGCTTTTAATCTTTTCGATTGTGGCTGTCATGTGATTTGAGTTTCGTTGCCGAAAGTGTAGCCTTGGGCACCTGCCATTCAATCCACAAAGGCAAATTCATTCAAATTGAACAACACGCGGCACAAGTTGGCCAGCCCGTGCTCCTGCGCGTAGGCCGTGAGCGCCCGCTCTTCCTCCGGTGTCGGCGGGCGGCCGAGGGCCTCGTAGTGCGCGCGGCGGACCTGGGCTGGCAGATGGGGTTGGGCCCGCTCCAGCTTCGCCGCGAAGTGCCGGGGCATCGTCACCATGAGCGCGTTGTTCAGGAGCGTCAGGGCTTGCAGCGGCGAAACGCTTTCGTTGCGCCGGCCCACCTGCATCGAGGGATCGGCGCAGTCCAGCGTGGTCATGAAGGGCTGCGGCTGTGAGCGCACGATGAACCGGTAGATCGAGCGCCGGTGCGACTTCGGATCCTCGGGATCGTGCAAATGATACTCGTAGTGCGGCGAGTGTTCGGGCTTGTCGATGACGAAGTCCCGGAAGCCCGGTCCGCCCATCCGTTCGTCGAGCTTGCCGGAAACGAACAGCACCGCGTCGCGCACGGCTTCGGCCTCGAGCTTGCGGCGGTTTTGGCGCCACAGCCAGCGGTTGTCCGGGTCAAGGGCCAGTGCCTCAGTAATCAGTAGGTCAGTATTCAGTGAAGCAATATCCGACCGCTTCGTCCGGCTCAACTGATTACTGATTACTGATTCACTGATTACTGAACTCTGCCGGTACGTCGCGCTCGTCACGATCAGCCGGTGCAACACTTTCAACGACTGCCCGCCGTCGCGAAATTCGCACGCCAGCCAGTCGAGCAGCTCGGGGTGGGAGGGCGGCGAACCCATCCGGCCGAAATCGTTCGGTGTCTCCACCAGCCCGCGGCCGAAGTGGTATTGCCAGACGCGGTTGACGATGGAACGCCAGGTGAGCGGGTTGTTTGTCGAGGTCAACCAATGCGCGAGCGCCGCGCGGCGGTCACCTTCGGAGTGTGAAGCGGGAAGCGGGAAGCGGGAAGAGAGGCCGGCCACACACGACAACGCACCCGGCCCGACTTCCCGGCCCGGAGTCTGCACATTGCCGCGGTTGAGGACGTGAATCGGCCGCGGCATTCCGCCCCTGGCGCCCGTGCCGACGAATGAACCGGAGCCGGTATGCACCGCACCCACGTAGGCCACGCTCTGTGACGGCAGATTGCTCAGTTCCCCCTTGAGGCTGGACAAGGTTTTCGCGAGGGTTTGCAGCAGCGCGTTTTCTTCCGGAAGGGTGGCTTGCGCGAGCAACTCCGTTCGCTGCGCGCGCAACGCCGCGAGTTCGGCGCTCTCCGACGCGCGCACGCCGGGATACCAGCCGTCCGTCAAATTGCGCTTCCGCCATCGCGGCGGCGCTTCGATGGAGTCCAGCGCGGTCACGCTAGCGCCCAGCGCCGCATTCGTCCCGCCGAGGGTGATCGCCTCCAACTCCGCGAGCGCGAAGAGGTAGTCGTTCTGCCGCAACGCGAGTTTTGTGGCGGTGACGCGGATGAAGCGGGCCGCGCGTCCACCGGCATCAAAACTTTGTGGCGCGATTCCCGGGTTCGGAAAGTTCGTGTCGATCCTCCCTGCCAGTAGCCAAGCGTTCGAGTTGAAGTCGGCTTCGTCCGACAACTCAATCTTGAACCGAGCCGGAAATCCGAAGCCCTCCCCGATGCTGTTGAAGTCGTCTTTGCACGGATGCAACACGACGCGGTCCAGCGCGACAGGCCGGCCGAGGTCCCCTTGAACCCATTTCGCGGTATCCTGCGATTTCTCGATGCTGCTGTGATATCCGAACGCGTCACCCTTATTCGCCGACTTCTCCGCAGCGACGATTTTCTGTTCGAGTTCGGTAAGCGCCACGCGGGCGCGGGTGGCGATGCGTTCGTCGAGTTCCCTTCGGCGCGAGAGCAACTTTGCCTGTTCTGCTTCGAGCGCTGTTCGTTTCCTGGCCACGGCGGGATCCGTGTCGTAATTCTTGTCCGTCCGGTCCAGCGCGGCGAAGACGGCTTGCAGGCTGTAGTAATCCTCCTGTGGGATGGGATCGAACTTGTGGTTATGGCACTGCGCGCACTGGACGGTGAGGCTGTTGAAGGTCTGGAACGTGTTCGCGACCATGTCGTCGCGGTCGAGATGGCGGGCGATCTTGCCGTCGATCTTCGATTCCGGCACCTCCTCGTGGCCGATGAAGTCCCACGGGCCGGCCGCGATGAACCCGAGCGCCTCGATTCCGTCGCGCGTGCCGGGAAACAGGGCGTCCCCCGCCACCTGCTCCTGCACGAATCGGGCGTAGGGCTTGTCTTCGTTGAGCGCGCGGATGACGTAGTCGCGATACGGCCAGGCATTCGCGCGCGGCTTGTCTTTGTCATAGCCGTGCGTCTCGCCGAAGTGGACGACGTCCAGCCAGTGCCGCGCCCAGCGTTCGCCGTGGCGCGGCGAAGCCAGCAGGCGATCGACGAGCTTTTCGTATGCCCGCGGATCTTTGTTGGCGAGGAACAATTCGATTTCCTCCGGCGTTGGCGGCAAGCCGATCAAATCGAAGGACAGCCGGCGAATCAGCGTTCGCCGGTCGGCTTCTGGCGACGGGCGAAGGCCCTCGCCGTCCAGCCTGGCCAGGACGAATGCGTCGATGGGATTCGTTGAAGCATTGAAGCGTTGAAGCGCCGAAGCGGGCACGGTCGGGCGAACCAGCGGTTTCAGCGACCACCAGTCGGATCGATCCGAGTTATTCGTTGCCGCCGGACTTGCGGTCGCGTCGGACGCCGCGAGGAGCGAGTAAAGAAGCGCGCCGCAAACCGCGGCCCAATAACGGCCTGGCCCGCTGGTTGCAGAGCTGCCTGGAAATACCCACGGCCTGTAGCCGCCAACGTGAGGAGAAACGATGGCTCGTGGCCGGGCATCTTCACTTTGACCCGGTAGGGCGAGGCTCCTGCCGAGCCGAAACTTCCGGTTTTGATCACGGCTCGGCAGGAGCCTCGCCCTACCGGCATCATGGCCAGGCGGATTCGTTCTCCCGCTTGATCCTTCCGCCTCCTCACGTCGGCGGCTACTTCGGACAGGAAACAATCCGCCTGGAGCGCAGTGTAACTGTTGTCCAAGCCAGTGCATCATTTCCGTGAGCTCCTGAAATCACGGTTTGCTTTCTGCCGCAATCGCGTACAGGTGCGTCATCGTGACGAGGTAGAGGGTCCCGTTCGCCGCCGTGGCCGTGGCGCTGAGGGGCGCGCCCAGTTTGACGGTGCTCAACACCTTTTTCTCCCGGCCCGCGGCGAACACCCAGAAATCGCCGCGCCGCGTGCCAACGAACACCTTGCCGTCCGCCACGAGCGCCGACGCCCAGATTTCGCCCTTCAGTTCGTGCGTCCAGACCACCTGGCCGGTCGTGGCGTCCACGCAGTGCAGTGTGCGCATCGAGTCGGTGGCGTAGACCAGCCCGTCGTGCACCGCCGGCGTGCACATCGTGTGGCGCCCGAGCGGGTACGACCAGCGCAACGCGTTGGTGGTGATGTCACCCGCGCCCCTCGCATCGAAGCACTTGAGCCATGCTTCGTTCTTGCCCCAGAACCAGTCGCCTCCGCCCCCGACGTAGAGGCGCCCCTCGTGGAAGACCGGCATGCCGTACATGTTGCTCGGCCCTTCGCGCCGGTTGCTGTTGAAGCGATGCACCTCCTCCTTCGGCGCGGCGGGGTCGAAGTCGAATTGCCAGACTTTCTTGAGCTTCGCGGGCGTGGTAGGGCGCGGCTCCCGCCGATCCGTGATCGAAATGGCAGCATCGGCTCGGCGGGAGCCTCGCCCTACCGCGTCATTGGCAAGCGGCTCGAACGCGTAAACAATTCCGTTCCCGGCCGCGAGGAAGACCAGTTCGCGCCCATCCATGACGCCCATCGACGGCGGCGCCCACGTGCAATGAAAGATGTTCGGCCCGATATTCTCCTCGTCGCGGGCGAGATACTGGCCGGTGTGCTTGTCGAGCACCAC
>WNGA01007799.1_pt1 | contig 23646 bp, 20 predicted proteins | sample 5400061 | NCBI WGS metagenome assembly WNGA01 (sample SAMN13153366, study PRJNA577476) | soil metagenome | isolation source: 100 cm soil or saprolite under grassland replicate 2 | place: USA:California | collected 2016-06-15
CGGCCGCGCCGGTCGGCCGCCACCAGGCGCAGCAGGAAGATGATCGTCTGGCCGGTAACCAGCAGCAGGCCGATGGTTGCGAACAGGAGCCCGGCCGTCAGCCAGAACGGCCAGTTGGCTGCCACGCCGATCGGCGTCAGGACGATGAGCGTGGCCAGGATGACGAGCTGGAACCGAAAGCAGCCCAGGCCCGGCCCGCGTTCCGCATCCAGGTCGGCGCCCTTGTACGGCACGGCGCGGACGGATGACGGCGGATCGGGCTGCCCGGGGGATGTCGGCTCGGTCACGAGTCGGAAGGGTACGGGAGCGCCGCGCAACGCGCCGCGTGGGCTGCACGGGCGGGGGGCGCGGCCAGATATCCCTCCGGAGACTCTTATGCCGGCCCTGGCCACTCGTCATGCCTGGTGGGGCATGCGCCTGGCGCCAGGAGCCGCTGTCCGTGCGTGCCCGCGCATGGTTCGGGCTCGACCGAGGGTCGGTTGGCGCCCCCGGAACTGGCCTAACAGCCACCCACGAATATCTGGCCGCGGAACGGCCGATTCCAGCGGTTAACAGCCTCCGGGTGGATTTCCGGCCACCAAACCACTCGGCGTGGCCACGATGCGGTGCCCGCACGGCCGCGACACGGCCATTGGTCGCCACCGCAGTCGGTACCATCTCGGAGATGAGCGCGCAGGATCGCCCCACCCCGGATCCCCGCTTTGCCTGGCACCCGGAGCCCGAGCTGATCGGCATCCGCGATGCCGGCGCGTCTCGCGCCGCGCTCGAACGGCTCGGGCACGAGGGGTGGGCGACGGCCCTCGACTACGTGTACGACGAGGCGTTCCGCCGGGCGATGGGCGAGCCGGCCGGGTACGACGCTCTTCGCCGGACGTTCTTCGGAGCGAGCGCCGGCGATCAGGTGGCCGGCCCGGCGCCGGCGCCGGTCGATCCGGCCCCATCGGGCGATCTCCTCGCCGAGTTCCGGCACAGACTCGCCCCGCATCAGCTCAGTGCCTATCACCCGGCGCAGCTGAGCTACTTCACGCCGCCGCCGCTCATGCTCTCGATCCTGGGCGAGCTGCTCGCCCAGGTCAGCCAGCAGGGCGTGGACATCTGGCACGCCGCACCCGTGGGTGCCTTCGTCGAGGAGGAGGTCGTCCGCTGGCTCACCGACCTCGTCGGCTACCCGACGCCCACGCCCGGGGATCCGGACGGCGCGTTCGGCATCCTCACCTCGGGCGGGGTCATGGCCAACTTCATGGCGATGGCGCTGCTCCGGGACGTCCACCTGCCGCGCCTTGCCGGCCTGCACGAGGCGCCGCGCGGCCGCCTCCTCGAGGGCGCCCGCATCTACTCGAGCGACCAGACGCACTTCTCCATCGCCCGCGCGCTCGACGAGCTGGGCTTCCCCGAGGACACGCTCCGGATCGTCCCGACTGACGCCGGGTTCCGGCTCCGGGCGGACGCCGTGGCGGAGGCGATTCGGGACGACCGCACCGCCGGCCTCCGGCCGCTGGCCATCTCGGCCGTGGCGGGCTCGACCAATACCGGCTCCATCGACGCCCTGCCCGAGCTCGCCGATCTGGCCGTAGGCGAGGACCTCTGGTTCCACGTCGACGCCGCCTACGGCGGAGCCGCGCGGTTCTCGCCCGAGCTGGCGTCGCGCGTCGCCGGCCTCGAGCGTGCCGACTCGATCACGGTCGATCCGCACAAGTGGTTCTTCCAGGCGTACGACATCGGGGCGCTCGTTGTCCGTCGCCGTCGTGATCTGGCAAACACCTTCCATCGCTCGCCCGAGTACTACCGGGGCAGCGACACGGGAGAGGCCGCCGCGGACGACCCCGACGCGGCCATGCTCAACTTCTACCAGCACGGCATGGAGGGCACGCGACGCTGGCGCGCCCTCAAGCTCTGGATGAGCTGGAAGCACGTGGGGACGCGCGGCTTCGCCCGCCTCGTCGAGGAGAACGTCCGGGTCGCCCGCCATCTCGCCCGACGGGTCGCCGACAGCGACGACCTCGACGCCCTGCCAGTCGACCCGCCGCTATCTGTGGTCTGCTTCCGTCACCTGCCCCTCGGGAGGGCGGGCACAGGGGGCCTGGGGGAAGATGGCATGGCCGAGCTCGACGCCCACCAGGATCGACTTCAGCGCGCCCTCGAGGCCTCCGGCGAGGGCTGGCTGTCGACCACAGTGCTTCGCGGCCGGACGTACCTGCGCGCCGGGATCCTCAACTACATGACGACCGAGGACGACGTGGACGGTCTGCTAGCCGCCCTCCGCCGCTTGGCAGAAACGGTCGTCACCTCCCGCGTCCCGCCAGCCGGTCCTTGACTCGATACCACTCCCCGACAATCGGGAGGAACCACGGCCGGCCCTCGTACGGCGCCGGCACCAGCGGGAAGCGCAGGCGCGCCACGGCCGGCGCCGGGCCGCCCCCCAGCCACTCCGCGACCTTGAAGCCGAGATGCGTCATGAGCACCACGCCCGTCCCGCAGCAGCCGAGCGCGTAGGTCACGCCACCCACCCGGCCCACGTGCGGCATCCGGTCGAAGGTGAATGCGAGCGTGCCGCCCCACGCGTAGTCGATCCGCACGTCGCGCAGCTGCGGGTGCACCTCCACCAGACCCCGGTGGAGGATGCGGGCCGTTCGGTCGACCGTCGTCGGGATGAAGCTCGCCCGTCCCCCGAAAACCATCCGGCGATCCGCCGTGAGCCGCCAGTAATAGAGGAAGTTCTTCGTGTCGAAGAAGACCCGGCCCTTGGGCGACAGCTCGCGCGCCATGGCCTCCGAGAGCGGCTCCGTGGCGATGATGTAGCTGCCAATCGGGATGACCCGTCGCCGCAGGGCCGGAACCAGACCGTCCGTGTAGCCGTTCGTGGCGACCACGACGTCCCGAGCCAGGATCGACCCTCCTTCCGTCTCGACGAGCATGCGGCCATCGGCCTGGGGCCGGACCGCGGTGGCCCGGACGCCCTCGTGGAGATCCGCCCCGGCCCGATCGGCCGCCACGAGCAGCCCGGCGAAGTACCTGGCGGGATGGAGGCCGCCGCTGCCTTCCATGGCCAGCGCGCCGTGGTAGGCGTCGCTGCCGATCTCCTCGCGCAGCCGCTCCCGGGGCACGAACGAGCAGTCGACACCGGCCTCTGCCAGCGCCCGCTGCGCCGCCCAGAGCGCCGCGATGTGCGCCGGGGCATAGGCGAGCTCCAGGTGGCCGTGCTCGATGAAGTCGGCCTCGATCTGCTCGTCAAGAATGAGCTGCTTGAGGAAGCGATAGCCGTCCAGCGTCTCGCGGAAGAGCGCGTGCCCGGTGTCCTCGCCGTACCGCTCGATGAGCTCGTGCGGCCCCCACTTGTAGCCGGGGTGCACGATGCCGCCGTTGCGCGTGGACGCGCCAAAGCCGAGCTCCTCCGCCTCGAGGAGCGTCACCCGGGCGCCCTGCCGGGCGAGCTGGCGAGCGGCGCTCACGCCCGTGTACCCGCCACCGACCACCACGACGTCCGCTTCGTCCGGCAGCAGCCGGTCCCGGTAGGACGGCACGGCCGGCATCTGGGCGCGCCACAACGGCCGAGCCTCGTAGCTGCCGAGGGGATCGGTCCGGGTCGTCACCGCTGCAGCGTAGCGGACACGCCGCCGTGATCGGACCGTGGTTCGGCAGCGGCATCAAGCGCGCGACGCCTGCGGCCCCCCGGCCGCTTCACTCGGCGAGCGCCGGGTCCTCGTAGGCGAGACGGCCGCCGGCCAGGGTGAGGAGCACGCGGCCGGACAACGACAGCCCGATCAGTGGCGAGTTCTTGCCCCGGGACGCCAGGCTCGCGGCGGAGACCATCCAGCCATCGGCGCGATCGAAGACGACGAGGTCCGCCGGCGCACCTTCAGTGAGTCCGGCCAGCCGGCCGAGACGGGCGCCCAAGATCGACGCCGGGCCCGTCGTGAGCGCGGCGATCGCCCGGCCCAGCGTCAGTCGGCCGGCATCGATCGCCGCGAGCAGCAGCCCGAGTGCGGTCTCGATGCCGCTGATCCCGCTCGCGGCGAGGCCGAACTCCACCGCTTTGTCGACCACGGTGTGCGGAGCGTGGTCGGTGGCGACCGCGTCGGCGGTCCCGTCGGCGACCGCGGCCAGGCAGGCAGCCGCATCCACCGCCGAGCGGAGCGGCGGGTTGACGCGCAGCGACGGGTCGTAGGGCTCGGCAACCAGCACGCCATCGGCCCAGGGATCGCGCACCCGGCCCGATGGATCCAGCGCCTCCCACGCCCAGCGGCGTGCCCCCGCCAGCCACTCCTCGGTGAGTCCCAGGTGGTGCGGCGTCACGTCGCAGGTGACCGGCAGCCCGCGGGCCTTCGCGGCGCGAACGAGATCGAGCGCCGCGGCGGTCGAGACGTGAGTCAGGTGGAGGCGCGCGGTCGGTGAATCCGCGAGGACGTCGGCAAGGATCGCCAGGTCGCGGGCGACGGCGGCCGCCTCGGCGGAGCGCGGCCAGCCACGCAGGCCGAGCACGGTCGCGAGGAGCCCCTCGTTCGCCTCGGCGCCGGCCGTTTGCTCGAGGTCCTCCGGATGGTCCACGATCGGCAGGCCAACCATGCCCGCATACAGCAGCGCGTTGCGCAGGAGCGCCCCGCTGCGGACCGGAGCTCCATCGTCGGAGAATCCCACGGCGCCGGCGTCGGCCAGCTCGCCGATGGGAGCGAGTGCCTCCCCCGCCCGACCCTGGCTGACGGTCCCGAACGGGAGGAGCCGGACCGGGGAGCCCGACGCCGCCGCCGCGGCGCGAAGGCGCGACAGGATGCCAGGCTCGTCGGCCGCGGGCGTGGTGTTGGGCATCGCGCAGACGGTCGTGAAGCCGCCGTGGGCGGCCGCCGCCAGCCCCGATGCGACCGTCTCGGCATCCTCGTTGCCCGGCTCGCGGAGATGGGCATGGAGGTCGATGAAGCCTGGCGCCACCACCACGCCCCGGTCGTCGATGCCGGAGGCCTCGTCGCCGGCCAGCCAGGTGACCGCCTCCAGGACCCCGTTCGAGACGACGAGCTCGCCCGGGCCTTCGCGACCGGTCCATGGGTCCACGAGCCAGGCCCGGCTGATCTCCAGGTCGGGCACCTGGCTGCCGATCTGGACGCCGCTCGACGAAACGGCCGATCGCCCGGCCGCGGCCGTCCCGCCGCGGTCAGGCACCGAGCGTCATCTCGCCACCGGGTGATCCCGCGAGGAGGTACAGGAGCGCCATCCGGACGGCGACGCCGTTGGTCACCTGGTCGGTGATGACCGAGCGCGGCCCGGCCGCGACGTCCGGCGCGATTTCCACACCCTCGTTCATCGGTCCTGGGTGGAGGACGAATGCGTCCGGCTTGGCCTCCTCCAGGCGCTCGGCGGTCAGCCCGAAGCGGGCCGCGTATTCGCGCAACGAGGGCAGCATGCCGCCGGCCATCCGCTCCTGCTGAATGCGCAGGGCCATGACGACGTCGGCGTCGCGAAGCGCCGCGGCCAGGTCGGAGGTGGCCGTGAACCGCCGATCCGCGGCGCCACCGGCGCCCGCGCGCGCCCACGCCTCGAACCCGCGCAAGAGCGTCGCCGGCCCGCACAGCCACAGGTCAGCGCCGGCCGCGGTCAGCGTCCAGACGTTCGATCGGGCGACCCGCGAGTGGAGGACGTCGCCGAGGATGACCACCTTTCGGCCGCTCAGGAACCGCCCGCCCCGGACGGGCGCGTCAGGCATCGCACCGGCCAGCGTCGCCCGCATCGTGTACAGGTCCAGCAGAGCCTGGGTCGGGTGGGCGTGCCAGCCGTCGCCGCCGTTGAGCACATGGCCGCTGAAGTGACGGGCGGCCAGGTACGGCGCGCCCGACACCGGGTGGCGGATGACGAGGATCCGCGCCCCCAGGGCCTCCACGGTCTTCACGGTGTCGATGAGCGATTCGCCCTTGGTCACCGACGAGGTGGCGACGGCGATGTTCGTGACATCGGCGGAGAGGTTCCGGGCGGCGATCTCGAACGAGACGCGCGTCCTCGTTGACGCCTCGTAGAAGAGGATCGTCACGTTCGTTCCGCGCAGCGCCGGCACCTTGGCGATCGGTCGGGCCAGCACCTCGCGCATCGCGTCGGTCGTTCGCAGCACGAGCTCGACGTCCGGCCACGACAGGCCGTCGACGTCGAGCAGGTGACGATGGAGCCAGGCACCGGCCTCGGGCAGCCGATCGACCACCGGCGGCCCGTCGGCGAGTGACGCGGCCTCGGCGGGCGTCGCGGCCTCGTCTGGGGTCGCGGCCTCCGCCGGGGTCGCGGCCTCGGCGGGCCGCTCGACTCCGAGGCTCACACGATCCCCTCCGGAACGGGCGCCTGCGCGAGCGCAGCGTCGACCCGGCGCTCGATCTCGACGCCGTCCTCCCCGTCGATCTCGGTCAGGTGGACGCGCACGACCTCCTCGCGCGAGGTCGGGACGTTCTTGCCGACGTGGTCGGCCCGGATGGGCAGCTCGCGGTGCCCACGGTCGACGAGCACCGCCAGCCGGATCGCCTGGGGCCGGCCGAAGTCCACCAGGGCGTCCATAGCGGCGCGGATCGTCCGGCCGGTGTACAGCACGTCGTCGACCAGGACGACCGTCGCGCCATTGAGATCGAACGGCAGCTCGGTGCCCTTGACGACCGGCTGAGCGGCCACCAGCGACAGGTCGTCGCGATAGAAGGTGATGTCGAGCGCGCCGACCGGCAGCCGAACGCCCTCGTTCTCCTCCACGGCGTCGGCCAGGCGCCGGGCCAGCGGAACGCCCCGGCGCTGGATGCCCACGAGGACGAGCCCGGCGGTCCCCGCCTGCTTCTCGACAAGCTCGTGGGAGAGGCGCACGACCGCGCGACGGATCTCGTCGGCCGTCATGATCCGGCGGCCGCTCATCGCGGACCGCGGACAGTTCGGCGGCTGCGCTCTGGCACGCCTGCGCTCCTCCTTCCCGGCCTCGCTGGACCGGTCGTTAAAGGGTCCGCCGAAGGATACCGCGGCACGGGTCGGGTCGGCTCAACTCCTGTCCGATCCTGCTCCGTCCCGGCGCGAGCACCGACCAGGCTTGTCCTCAGGCCGGCTTGGCCGGCGCGGGTCGATGCGGCGCGGGTTGAGTTGGTGATGGCCCACCGGGTCGGGCGGTCGGATCGAAGGGGCCCGGCTCGTGTTCGCCTCGCTTGCGGCTGATCCGCTCGGGTACTCGCGGGTCCGCCACCGCCGCGGCCCGCTGCTCGGCATTGATGACGTGCATCACCGCGTTGATCAGGGCAAGGTGGGTGAAGGCCTGGGGGAAGTTGCCGAGATGGCGGCCGGTGTGGGGATCGATCTCCTCGCCGTACAGCCCGAGCGGACTGGCGAAGGACAGGAGGCGCTCGCACAGGCGTCGGGCACGGGTCAGCTCGCCGATCTCGGCAAGCGCCGAGACGAGCCAGAACGAGCAGATGGTGAAGGTGCCCTCTTCGGTCACGAGTCCGTCGTCCGTGTCCTCCACGCGATATCGGAGCACCAGGCCGTCCACGGTCAGCTCTTCGGCGATGGCCAGGACCGTGCGCCGGATCCGCTCGTCGTCGGGCGGCAGGAAGCGGACCAGGGGCATGAGCAGCAGCGAGGCGTCGAGCGCCGTCGTGTCGTAGTGCTGCGTGAACACGCCGCGAGAGTCCAGCCCGTTGGCGCAGATGTCGGCATGGATCTCGTCCGCGGCGGCCTGCCAGCGCTTGGCCAGCTCCTGTTCCTCGCGCAGGCGAGCCAGGCGCGCCCCGCGATCGGCGGCGACCCAGCACATCATCTTGGACGACGTGAAGTGGCGGGGAGCGCCACGCACCTCCCAGATGCCTCGGTCGGGCTCGCGCCAGTGGGCCAGGGCAGCCTCGACCTGGCGGACGAGGATCGGCCAGACGCGCTCGTCGAGCCGGTCGCGCGACTTGGTGTGGATGTAGACCGAGTCGAGGACAGCGCCCCACACGTCGTGCTGCTGCTGGTTGTATGCGCCGTTGCCGATGCGGACGGGTCGCGCCCCCTCGTAGCCGTGCAGGTGGTCCAGGGTCTCTTCGGCCAGCTCGCGTTCGCCGCCCACCCCGTACATGACCTGCAGGTCCTGTTCACCGCCCGCGACGTCGGCCACGAAGTAGAGGAAGTCGCTCGCCTCCCAGTCGAAGCCCAGCGTGTACAGGCCCCACAGGGCGAACGTGGAGTCGCGAACCCACGAGTAACGGTAATCCCAGTTGCGCGAGCCGCCGGGCGTTTCCGGCAGCGACGTGGTGGCGGCCGCGATGATCGCCCCTGTAGGCGCGTACGTCAGGCCCTTGAGCGTCAGAGCGGATCGCTCGAGGTAGGTCCGCCAGGGATGATCGGGGAACCGGCCGCGGGCCAGCCAGTGCTGCCAGTGATGGGCCGTCCAGACGAGCCGCTTGTAGGCTTCATCCGAGCTCTTGGGCTCGAGCCCGCCCCAGGACAAGGCGCAGAACCGGGTCTCACCCTCTTTGATGAGGGTCCGGGCAATGGCCCGCGGGCCCTCGAAGCCGATGTTCATGTCGCTCGTCAGGGTGAGGGTGACATCGCCGCCGTTGTCGCCATTCGTGGCCCGGCAATCGACCTCGTGATAGCCCGACCCGCGGTATTCCCACTGACCGACTGTGCGGCCGTAGTCGAAGACGGGCTCACAGTCGATGACCAGCTGCATCTCGCCGTTGACGCAGCGGACCATGCGCAGGAGCACGTGGTCGGCGTCGTAGTCGGTCGGCGCCCGGCGGTGCGAGGCGGCGCGCTCCGTGTCGTGATGCCAGGGGCCGATGAGCAGGACGTCGCGAACGATCACCCAGCCGTGGGGTGTGCCCCAGCTCGTCTCCAGGACCATCGTGCCCGGCAGGTAGCGGCGCGCGGCGGGGACGTTGACGTCGGCCGGTCCGAAGCGGAACCCACCGGCATCGCGATCCAGGATCGCCCCGAACACGCTGGGCGAGTCCATGCGGGGCAGGCACAGCCATTCCACGTTTCCGCTCGGGGCGACCAGCGCGGTGACCTCGCAGTCGGACAGGAACCCGTACTCGGCGATGGGCGGGAACGGCGACCCAAGCGCGAACGGCTCCGGGGATGCGGCTGCCGTGGCGGGGACGTCACCACTGTCCGACATCGGCGCCCTCCGTGTGCGGGGCGTCAGTCTCGCACCACTCGGCGCAACGCGCCAGCCCCGGTCGGCGGAGGATCGAGCTGACGCGGCGTGAGGTGGTCGACCCGGATGGCTGCGAGTCAGGCCGGAGGCGCGTCTTGTTCACCCGGCTCGCCCGTGGCCACGTATTCATCCGCAGACTCTTGGGACGGCCTGGCCATTCTGTCCAGACGTATGGCCGGCGATCGCCCGGGTGTTCGAGCTGGAACCAACCGCGATTTGCAGAGGATCCGGCTGATTCAACCGCTCACGGAGGCCTAGCATTCCGGGTCCGAATAGGTGGCCGCGGAATCGGCCAGCTGGCCCGACAGCAGTCTCCCGGGAAATATTTGGCCCCGGAGACGGGGCGTGGGCCTGACGCCGCCGCGGAGACGGAGCTCGTTCAGGCCTGCCGGTCAGTAGACGCCGACGGTGACCCAGACCGTCCCCGACCAGCTCGGGCAACCGCAGACCGCGAAGAAGTCCGGCCGGTACAGGTCGATGATCCGGTTGGTGCCGGCGACCGGGCCGTAGTCCGAGATCACGCGTTCGAGGCACCCGCCCGGCCCGCAGACCCGGATCACCGTGCCGCGCGGCAGCCGCATGGCCGTGAAGCCCGCGTCGTAGAACGTGGCCACGCCCTGCAGCGAATATCGTGGTGGCTTGATCGAGTAGCCCGCTGCCACGCCGGGCTGGACCGCCGGAGGCCGACTGGTCGGTGGCCGCGTCCCCGTGCCGGGCTCGATCAGCTGGGACTCGGCGCCGAGCGCGTTGGCCGATCGGTGGGCAGCGTCAAGCGGATCGATCGCCTCCCAAGATCGATCGTCCGTTGCCGAAATCCTGAACGCCTGGAACGCCGCTGCACCGATGGGCCGATCGGGGCTTGGGGTTTGCGAGCCCGCCAGACCTGGCAGCGCGACCAGCGCGAGTGCGGCGGTGAGCGCTGCACCCGCGACCAGCGTGGTGGGTCGCACGATCCGCGGACTCTACCGTCCCACCGGGTCCGCTGTCCAGCGCGCCGATCGCGTTTCTGACGCCGTCGTGCGTCGCCAACGGTGCGATGGTGCCCGAACGCACCACCGAATCACCTCGATGAAGTGGGCCCGGCTACTCGGCTCGTCCTCGACGTCCTCGACGCGACATTCGGTGTGCGACACATCAGCCGCTCGCTGTCGCGACGGGTCAGTTATAGAGCGCCGGGGCCGTCGAGCGGTCCCGGCGCCCTGTCTGTGGCTCGCCTACAGCCACTTACGCTCTGCACCGAGCGCCAACGCCATGCTGGCAAGCGCAGCCAGCAGAAGCAGAACACGGGCGGCCTCCGCCCGGACACGGGCTCTGGTCATTGCCTGGCCCTCGCTGAACCGAACAGATGTCGCGTTTCCGGCAGCCGGGCGGTCTCCTCGAGGAGATCCCTGGCTTTGCGTCCCCGCCTCACGACGGGTTTGCCCTGGACGGCTCTGCGCCAGCAGCGTGGATCGCTGCCTGACAAGGCTACGAACGCCACGCGTGCACCACCTATGGGCCGCTGGTACCGAGGGACCGAGTACTCCCGTTCGCCGCGCCTGCTTCCGGCTGGCGAAGGATCGCCGACGCCAGCGCGACCACCACCCCGATGACGATCAACAGGTCCCCCACGCTGTACACGTTGGGGAACGGCAGCGGCGGAGCCACGACAATGATGTCGGTGAGCGGCTTGAGCGCCGCGTCGGCCAACTCGACCGTATTCGTGTAGCCCGATGCCGCAACGTGGCCCAGGCTGCGGGCAGCGTCCGGGCTCACAGGCATGTGGCCGCCGTTGGCGATGATGGCCACCAGGTTGCTCGCGCCACCGAGGGCGATGATGGCCAGGCCGCGAATCCGCAGATTGCGCAGCACACAGGCGAGCACGGCCGCGCTTGAGGCCACATACAGGATTGGCGCGGCGTCGCCGACCGGGATGCTGACCGGTGGCAGGATCGCCAGCTGAAGCGCAACGCCGCCGATCGGCAGCCACGGCCAGCGGATGGTCGGCAGACGCGGGGTGATGGTCAGCGGCCATCCCACAGCTCCGGCGGCGCCGGCCATGGCCGGCCGCGGCGAGCGGAGATCCTGCGGCCAGGATGTCGGCTCCCCGACGGGCGTGCCGTCGACGAGGTCGGCCTCCAGGCGCAGCACGTGGCGGAGCGGGCTCCAGATTAGCCAGGCCGTGCTCGCCACCCCGAGCACGCCGCCCAGGACGAGCGTTGCGTGCAGCCCATAGACGCTGCCCACCCAGCCGCCCAGCAGAGCCCCAATCGGCAACGTTCCCCAGTCGATGAGCCGGAACACGGCGTTCACCCGCCCGATCGCTGCGCGAGGGGCTCGGCTCTGGCGCAGCGCGCGGGCGTTGACGTTGAAGAGCGGAATGGCGAAAGCGCCGACGAAGCGGCCGGCGAGGAGCACCGCTGCAGCGCCTGCCCCAACGGCGAACGGCAGCAGGACGGTGGCTACCGCCCCCAGCACCGCCGAGAGGACGAGGGTCGGCCCCACCCCGTATCGCGCGGTGACCGCGCCCACCGCGAGCGCCCCGAGTACGAAGCCCACGTTTCCTGCACCGATGAGGACACCGATCGCGCCGGCGTCCATGCCAACCTCCGTGGCCGCGAACAGGATGAACACGGCCACGATGGCGGAGCTCGCAAGATTGAAGGTCGCCGTCGAGGCGGCCATGTCCCGGAGGGGGCGGTCGCGGAGGACGATCGCCAACCCTGCCCAGGCGCCACCACTCGTCGGCGAGCGATGCTTCTGCCTTGCCGACTGAAAGCGCTCCCGGTCGGCCTCGAGTGGCTCCGCCGGTTGCTCCAACCGACCGTTTGGCTTCGGTCGACGGGCGCCGAGCAGCGCCACCGACGCCACGAGATAGGACAGCACGTCGACCACGATCGCGAAGGCGCCGCCCAACGCAATCACGAGCGCTCCTCCCAGCCCGGGCCCCAGGGTACGCGCCGCCGACTCCGAGAGCTCGATGCGCTGGTTGCCGCTCAACAGCTCCTCGGGGTCGAGGAGATCTGGCACATAGCTCTGGTAGGCGACGTCAAAGACCACGCTGACGCTGCCGACGCCAAACCCGACTGCGTACAGGAGCGGGAGCGACAGGAACCCCAGGAACGCGCTGGCCGGGATCGTGAGAAGCAGCGCGGCGCGCAGCAGATTGCAGACGATGAGCAGCCGATGGCGGTCGACCCGGTCCACGAGCACGCCGGCCGGGATGGAGAACGCGAGGTAGGGCACCGTCTCGACCGCCGCCAGCAGGCCCATCTGGAACGCGTCGGCTCCCAGGCTGATGGCGGCCAGCAGGGGGATCGCGATCAGCGTCACCTGATTGCCGAACAGCGACACACTCTGGCTCGACCACAGCCAGGTGAACGGCCGGTTGTCACGGTGGACCGGCCGGTGATGTGCCTCGACGATCACGCCTCGGCGCCCTCCGGGTCGATGGCCGATGGGCGCCGACGCGCCGGCTGGGGCGCTTTCGCTGTGGCCGGCAGGGGCCGGCGCCGACGCGCCGGTTGGGGCGCTTTCGCTGTCTGTTCGCTCGCCGGCGCCGGCAGCGGCCCCGGCTCCGCCATCATCGCCAGGAAGGCACCCACAATGCGGGGGTCCCATTGACTTCCGGCACCGTCGGCGATCCGGCCCAGCGCCTCGGTGCGGCTGAGCGCATGGCGGTAGGGCCGGTCAGAGGTCATCGCGTCGAAGGCATCGACCACCGCGACCACGCGGGCACCGACCGGGATCGCCTCGCCCGCCAGCCCGTCCGGGTAGCCGCCGCCGTCCCAGCGCTCGTGATGGTGGCGGACGATGTTCGCCCCGGGGCGGAAGAGGCGGAAGCCGGTCAGGATCTCCGAGCCAAGCTCGGTGTGCCGACGCATGCTCTCCATCTCGACGCTGGTCAGCGGTCCTGGCTTGAGCAGCACGAGGTCTGGGACGCCGATCTTGCCAAGGTCGTGGACCGACGCGGCCTGCTCGATCAACTCGACCTCGGGCTCGGGCAGCTCGAGGACGCGCGCCAGCCGTGCGGCGTTGGCAGCCACGCGCTCGGAATGGTGGAACGTGGTCGCGTCACGATGGTCGACGATCTCGGCCAGGGAGCGCACCGCCCCGCGCGTTTCGGTGTTGAGGCGGCGGATATGGTCGAAGGATCGGGCGATGACGATGGCCGGGACGGCGAGCACCACCACCAGCAGAGGCTCGATGACCCAGATGAGGGCGAAGTGGGCACCGATTGCGGTCGTCGCCAGCTCGCCGAGCAAGGTGCCGCGAGCGCTGTCGCGCAGCACGGACACGATCGGCCGGTGGTCCGTAATCGCGAACACGATACTCAGCAGCAGGGCATTGACGCCGAAGTAGCTGATCGCCACGAGCGCGAACGGGAGCAGGAGCGTCAGCTCGCTGCCGGTCGGCGAGGGCACCTGCCATACGGTGCCGTAGAAGCCCATCGCGAACGAAGCGACCGATGCCGTCAAGAGCATCCCGGCCACGTTGAAGGTCGCCTTGAGCAGCGGGGCGCTGCGAACGATCTGCTCCACCAGGACGGAGAGCGCAATGGAGGCCGCCGCGAGGGGCGCCGGAACGAGGAGGATCGTGGCGACGTGCGAGATCGTGGCCATCGAGAAACTGCCGCCGGCGGGCATCGGCACGATGACGAACTCGAGCAGGATCGAGAGCATCGTCAGGACGACAAAGGCCGGCAGCCAGATCTCAGACGGGGCGGTCCAGGTCGGCGAGATCCACAGCGACGCCACGCCCAGTCCCGCAACGATGCCCACGTACGTGCGCAGGCGCGGCAAGCTGCTGTCCCGGCGGGCGTAGGCCGGCGAGTCGGTCAGATGTTGCTCCGTCACGGTCTGTACTTCGGGCACGCTCGATCCAAGGTCAGGGCGCGCCCATTTCCGCACACGGCCATCCCTTCGGCCTATCGGACGAAGGTACTGTGTCCGCCGATCGCCGCGGCGAGCCGGGCACCGGGACCCGCCGGCGAAGGGGAGATGGGCGTTCGTTCGCACGGTGAGCGGGAACGACAGCCGGCTCGGTGCGCACGCACCGCCGTGTTCGGGTCAGTGGACGACGATTACCGAGTCGTCGCCGGTGGCCGGCTGGCTGTCGATCTGACCGGCGTTGGGACCGCTCCAGGCGTAGACCTGGAGCCGGCTGCCCTGGCCATCCTGTCCCGGTGGCGTCGCCCAGGCAAGGTGCCCATTGGCCAGCGAGAAGCCGACCAGGGCCGGCCGCCCCATGAGGCGCCGCCCCGCCGGATCCGGCTGGCCGGTCGCCGGGTCGATCGTCACCAGGCTGAGATGCCCGATCGAGGGCTCCTCGCGCTCACCGATCCAGATCGCCAGGTGCTCGCCGGCGTCATCCCAGCGCGCATCCCAGTCGGCCCCGTCGATCGCGCCGATCTCGGGCGACAGGACGAGTGGCGAAGCGTTCCATGCAGCCTCCGCGCCGGTGAGCGCCGCCCACGACCCAAGCATCAGCTGGCCCGTGCCCATGACCCAACGCTCGCCGCTCGCGTCCGCGGCGATGGTGCCCTGCCAGTAGATCGCCCACCTGCCCAACGGATCCACGATCGGCCGCCAGGCAGGGACGGTGAGGGCCGTCCGGGCGCGCGTCGCCGGGTCGATGAGGAAGGATGACGCGGCGACCTGCCCGTACGGGCGGCGACCTGCCCGTACGGCGAGGCCGAAGCGGCGGCGGTCGCAGAGGCTTCCGGGGTCGCTGATACCGGCGGCGTTTCCGATGCGGCCGGGGACTTCCCGGTCCCTGCTTCACCCGAGAAACCTGGGCCGGGCGACGCCGTGTCGGGCGGGCTCGCGCGGTCCGCCCGGCTGCCGACGATCCGCTCGCCCACCCAGCCGGCGAACACCGAGCGATGGTCCGTCGTGAGCGGTGCGGCGGCCGCGTCGCCGGCGTGCCAGACGTAGATGTCCGGCCCGCTTTGGCGGCCGACCGGTCGGGCCGAGAACGCGAACCACGCCCCCTGGGGCGAATAGGCAGCCGATTGGCCGACGACCACGACGTCGCTGGCGATCGCCAGGATGGCCAGCGCGGTGGGAGCGGGCGTGCCCGTGGGGATGGGCGAGACGCTCGGTGGCGGCGGCGAGTCAGCCGGGCTCGCCGGCGGGCTCGACTGCGGGCTCGACGGCAGGTTGGAGGGAGGGATCGGCGTGGCCGTGGCGGGCGGGACGGTCGGCGTCGCCGATGCTGCGGCTCCCGAGACGGGGACGACGTAGATGGTCGTCGACGTCGTTCCGGGCTTGGTGCCGACCACGATGACCTGGCGACGATCGGGCGACGAGACGATGCTCTTGGGGGTGACGGACAGCTTGCCGATGCTCGTGGCGCTGGTGTCGAGCGGAGCGCAGTTGGACGTCGAGCCGGGCGGACAGACATGTTCGATGTCTGCCTGGTGGATCTCGCACGAGCCGTTCTCCTGGCTGCACCAGGCGACGGGCCCCTGGTCGACCGTGATCGGCGTAGCGATCGGCAGGCCGGGCACGCTCGGCGGACCCGACGCGGGCGGCGACGCGATGGCGATCTGAGGGACGTTCACCGGGCCGACCAGCTGCGACCCGACGAGGAAGGCGACGACGAATGTCGCCACGACCGCACCGATCGCCCCGAACGGCGTCCAGCCTGTGCCCCGCCGGCTCCGGCGATCGGATGGCCGGGCTGCCCCGGCTGGCCGGCGGGCCGCCTCGGCGTCCAGGGCGGCCGCGGTTCGGGCCCACAGGTCCCTCGGCGGGTCGGGCGGGCGGAGCGCTCGAAGCGCCTCCCGCTGCGCGGCGTAGTCCACGGCCACGGTCCTGCAGTCGGAGCAATCGTCCAGGTGCTCGGCCAGCCATTCGGCCTCCATCCAGTCGAGCGGCTCGTCCAGCCGCTCGGCCAGTCGGATGCGGGCACGCTCGTGCAGCGACAGCCATCCGTTCGGGTGTGGCCGGCCGCTGCCTCGCCTGCTCACAGGCGGCCCCCGCCCTGCGCGGCGCGGTCGGCGGCCCGATCGGCCTCCGCTTCAGCGTCCCGCTCCGCGGCCAGCGCCTGGCGGAGGCTCTCCCGCGCCCGGGTCAGGAGGGCCCGAGCGGCGACATGCGAGACGCCCAGCGCGGCCGCCAGCTCCAGGCCGGTGAGATCGTGGAGCTCGGCCAGGAGCAGCGCCGACCGCTGGCGCTCGGGCATTTTGCGCAACGCTCGTTCCATGTCACCCGAGAAGCGGCCCTCGAGGGCCAGGTGCTCGGCCGACGGCGCGGCGCCGCGCGACTCGCCGGTCCACGGCAGGAACCGGACGATCTTGCGTCGCCGGAACTCGTCGAGGGCGACGCGATGGGCGATCTGGTAGAGCCAGGCCCGCGCATGAGCGGGATCCTCCAGGCTGTCGAACGCGCGGTAGGCCTTCACGAACGTGTCCTGGGCCAGGTCCGCCGCGAGCTCGGGCTCGCGGACCATCCGTGCCAGGTAGGCGTAGATCTCGGCGTGGTGGCGGCTGAACAGCACCTCGATCTCGGCGCGGACGTCGACAGATGAGTACGTCATGGCCGCGGAGCGCGCAGGCGGGCGAAGCGTGAGCCCTTGTTCCAGATGCGCGACGGCGTCCATGAATGCTCCGAGGCGGGTGAAGACGGTGGCGCGCACGGCGTGAGCTGTGCGTTCCCGTGTTCGGAGACGAGGCGCACCGGGGCGTTGTGACGCCCGAATCGAACGCGGCCCCCTGCGGTCATCAGGCGCCCTAGCCTCCGCCGTCGCGCGAGGCCGGCTCGTGCGTGGACCGAGCCCCTGTCCGATCCACTGGCCGATCCGCTGGCCGATCCACTGGCCGATCCACTGCCCGATCGACGGCAAAGGCGGCCGGCTCCTCGCCACGGCGAGCGTGTCGCAGCAGCTCGTCCACGGCATCTTCCGGACTGACCGGGTTGACCGGCAGGCCGGTGCCGATCTCCAGGCCGGCGATCTCACGCAGGCGGGGATGGATCTCCCAGTGCCAGTGGAAGGTCGCGTCGACCTGCTCCTTGAGCGGTGCAGTGTGGAGGACAAGGTTGTACGGAGGACCGTCGAGCGTGGCGAGCCGGCCGAGCACCTGGCGAAGCGATTCGGCGGTGGCGTTCAGGTCAGCCTGGCTGCTCCGGCCGAAGTCGGCGGCGTGCTGGCGGGGTACGACCCAGACTTCGAACGGGGAGCGCGACGCATAGGGCGCGAACGCGACGCTGGACTCGTCCTCGTGGATCAGCCGATCCGGCCGGGCGGTCTCCTCGGCGACCAGGCGGCACCACGGACAGACACCCTCCCGGATGACGTAGCGGGCCGCACCGCCGATCTCCTCGGCGACGCGGTGCGGCACCTGGGGCAGGTCGTACAGGTCCAGGCAGAGGTGGTTCGTCCGCGCTCCGGCCTGGGCGCCCCAGTTCTGGACGACCTGGACGTACTCTGTCTGGCCGGCCTGACGAGCATCGGCGATGGCAGCCCGGCACAGTCCCAGGAGGTCGGCGATCGCGGCCGTCCCAACCGCGTGAAGCGGGCGGTGCTCGCCGCGTGCCGCCACGGCCGTCCGCCAGCTGCCGGATGCTCGGGCGGTCGACAGGGCGACCTGGACGAGGCTGGCATCGAGCTGGCGGGCTTCCTCCTCGGTGCCCACGACGTGGAACGCATAGTCCTTGAGCGTGCGCAGCCGGACGCCGTCGCCGGGCGGATCCACGCAGTTCTGGCAGTGGCCGCCGTCGGCGATCGGATCGGCCGCCAGGGCGAACCGATCGCGGTGGAACGCGCGGTCCACCACCGTGGCGACCCACCAGCCGGTGATGGCGTCCTTGCGGAGCTCGAACAGGCCGGCGGCCATCGATCAGCCGGCGACCACGGAGGAGAGCTCGTCCTCGATCCTGGTTCCCAGGCGGTCCGCGAACGCCCTGGCGAAGGTCGCACCGGCGTCCGCCACGACATCCGTCAGGGGCTCGCCGAGGCGGCGGTCGTCCGGCCAGCCCGCCTCACGGGCGATCGAGGTGGACTCGACGCCGGGCATCCCGCACGGGTCGATGAGCTCGAAATCGCGCAGGTCCGGATCGATGTTCAGGGCGATCCCGTGATAGCTCACGCCGCGTTCGACCCGGACGCCGAGCGCACCGATCTTTCGCGGTCGCGCTCCATCCGGGTCGCACCAGCAGCCGGGATGGCCCTCACGCCGCTCGGCAGTCACGCCCAGCGAGGCGCAGGTCGCGATCATCGCCCCCTCGAGCGCCCGGACGAACGGACGCAGGAGCAGGCCGCGCCGGGCCAGGGCCAGGATCGGATAGGCGACGAGCTGTCCCGGGCCGTGGTAGGTCACCTGGCCGCCGCGTTCGATCCGGACGCATTCGATGCCACGGGCCGCCAGCTCGCCGGGTGAGGCCAGGATGTGGCCCTCGTCGGCATGGCGGCCCAGGGTCAGGACGGCCGGATGCTCGAGCAGCAGCACCGTATCCGCGATCTCGCCGGCCGCCCGCCGGTCGACCAGCTCGTGCTGGAGGGCCCACGCATCGCGGTACGGAACGCGGCCCAGCCAGCGCACCGCGATCGGGCCGGCTTCGAGTGGGCCGGCCTCGGGATCGACCAGCCGCCCGGCACGCGCCGAGACGCCGGCATCCAGGCCCGCCGCGACCGTGTCCATGGCCAGCACGATAGCAGGGCGGCCCGCCCGGGCCGTTTTGGCGGTAGTCCCGCCTTGGCCGTTTTGCTCAGGCCCGCCCGGGCCGTTTTGGCGGCCGACCCGCCTATGCCTGCGCTGCGCCCGGCAGGCGGACCTCGAACGTGGCGCCGCCCGAGGGACGATTCGCGGCGCCGATCGAGCCTCCGTGCCGCTCGACGATCCAGCTGGCGATCGCCAGCCCCAGGCCGGTGCCGCCGGCAGGTGCGCCCGACGCCCGCCAGAACCGGTCGAACACGCGCGGAATGTCGTCCGGCCGAAGGCCCGGCCCGGTGTCGTCGACCCGGAGCCGGACGCCGTCTCGACCTGCGCGGACGGTGACGGTGACCGCGCCGCCGGCCGGGCTGTGCGCGATCGCGTTGTCGACCAGGATCGTCACCAGCTGGCGCAGGCGAAGCGGGTCGCCCACCGTGGGAGCCGGTTCCGGATCCAGGAGGATCTCGACCCCGCGCTCCGCCGCCAGGCTCGAGACGGCAGCCAGGGCCTCGCCGGCGACGTCGGACAGGTCGAGTGGCTGGCGCTCCATCTCGACCACGCCCGAATCGGTCCGCGCCAGCAGGAGCAGGTCGCCGACGAGCGTCGTCAGGTGCTCGACCTCGTCACGGATGTCGCCGAGGGCGTCGCCGACCGAGGCGACCGGCTCGTCCCGATGGCGCTCCAGGTGCTCGACGCTCGAGCGGATGACCGCCAGCGGCGTCCTGAACTCGTGGCTCGCATCGGCCGCGAACTCGCGCTGGCGCCGAATGGAATCCCGGATCGGGACGAGCGCGCGCCGAGCGTAGATCGCGCCGACGGCCGCTGCGCCCAGGAGGCCAAGCAACCCACCGGCGACGAGCACGACCACCAGGACGTCGAGGGTTCGGCGCTCGCTGGTGATGTCCTGGGCAATCTGGACGACGTAGCTGCCTCTCTGCGTCGGAACCGATTCGCTCAGAACACGGAAATGGATGCCGTCCAGATTGACCTCCCGGAGATCGGGGCCACCTCCGCGGCCGGCATCGAGCCCGGCCGCGTCGGGCAGCCCGTCCTGCGGCGGACCGATGACTCGCCCGTCCGGTCGCTCGACGTAACCGAACGTGCCTGCAACCGGGCCTCCGATCGAGAATGCGAGCGCTGGCCCGCAGTCGTCCGGCCCACGCGCGGCGCCCGTCAGACACCGTTCGAGGCTCGTGGCGCGCGTTTGCAGCTGCGCATGCCCGCTGGCTGCGAGCGACCGTGCGGCCGCGCCGTAGACCGCGCCGCCGAGAAGGAGGATGACGACGAACGTGGTCCCGGCGCTCCAGGCGACGAGCCGCCAGCGCACGTCCTGGAGCATGGCCGCGTCCGAGGATGCCGCGCGCCGGTCGCCACGGATGGCCGCCCGCCGGTCGATCCGCGGCATCCGCCGGACGAGCGCCTCCCAGGCGTCCAGAGACCGGCGAACCGGGCCGGGCCGGTCCATCAGGAAACCGCCATCCGATAGCCGACGCCCCGCACGGTCTCGATCCGGCGGCCGGCCTCGCCGAGCTTGTCGCGGAGGTAGTGGATGTAGGCATCGACCGCGTTGAGGGTCACGGCCACGCCGTAGGGCCATGCCTGGTCCAGGAGCTGGTCGCGGGTCATGACCTGCCCGGGATGGCGCAGCAGGCACTCGAGGAGGGAGAACTCGCGCGGACTCAGGTCCAGCGTTCGGCTGCCCACGCTCACCCGGCGGAGCCCCTCGTCGAGCGTGATCGGACCGTTGACGAGCTTGGTCCCCGCCCGGTTGGGGGCGACGGCGGAGCGGCGCGACAGTGCCCGCAGGCGGGCCGAGAGCTCCTCATACGCGAAGGGCTTGACGAGATAATCGTCGGCGCCGGCGTCCAGGCCGGTGACCCGATCGCCCACGGTGTCCCGAGCCGTGAGCATCAGGATGGCCAGCCGGGAACCGGCCACTCGAAGCCGGGTTGCGACCTCCAGCCCGGAGATGTCGGGCAGGCCGACGTCCAGGATCAGGGCCTCGATGCCGGGCGCCTCCAGGGCCGTCTCGAGGCCGCTCTGGCCGTCGGCCTCGAGCTCCACGACGTGCCGGTCCTCTTCGAGCAGCCGCTTGAGGAGGCGGCCGAGCTTGGGGTCGTCTTCAACGATCAGCAGGTGCATCGGTTCCCGTCAACGGTGGACGATCGTGACATCTTGCGCCGGTCCGATCATGGGCGTGGAGCCGGCGCCGGCAGGCTGGCCTCACGGCGGCGCTCACGCTGCATGGTCGAGCAGGGTCGTGAGAGGCCCATGAGAGCCCGGTGGCGGTGTTCGCCGGCCGCCGCGGTGCTGCTTTCAGGACGTTCTCAGGGCACGGCGCTACACCGTTGGCATGGACACATTTCCTCGACCGACGGACGTCCAGCCAGCGCCGCCCGCCATCTCCAGCCAACCCGATCTCGGGCCATCAACGACGCGCCCCCGGCCGCCACGCGTTCGCCTGCTGCTGGCGGCGGCCATTGGCGCATCGGTGATCTCCGCCTCGGCGGCCTCTCTGGCCACGGTCGCGCTCGTTCGGCCGGCCGCGGACGCATCGCCGGCCGCTGCGGGCACGGGGACTTCGCCGTCAGCCGGCGCCCAGACGGTCGTCCAGCTCACCGGCTCCGAGGCCGTGGTCCAGGTTGCCGCGAAGGTGAGCCCGGCGGTCGTGACGATCACGACTCAATCGGCCGCCGGTGCCCTGAGCCCATTCTCGGTGCCGTCGACCGGCGTTGGTTCGGGATTCATCTATGACGCGAGCGGGCTCATCCTCACGAACTACCACGTCGTGGAGGGGGGCGGGAACCTGAGCGTGACGCTCCAGGACGGCCGCGAGCTCGCCGGCCGGGTTGTCGCCAGCGACCCGGACCACGACCTGGCGGTCGTCAAGATCGAGGCGACCGGCCTGCCGACCGTGGCCATCGGCACGTCGGCGAGCCTCAAGGTTGGGCAGCTCGTGGTGGCGATCGGCAGTCCGCTCGGGACGTTCACGGACTCGGTCACGAGTGGCATCCTGTCCGCGACCGGGCGATCGATCACGGTCGGCGATCCGGCCACCCGCCAGCGGCGAACGATGAGCAACCTCCTCCAGACCGACGCGGCCATCAACGAAGGCAACAGCGGCGGCCCGCTGCTCGACGCCAGCGGCCGGGTCATCGGCATCAACACCGCGTCAGCGTCCAGCGCCGAAGGGATCGGCTTCGCGATCGCGATCGACGAGGCGTCCTCGATCATGGCCTCTGCCCGGACGGCCGCTGCCGCGACCGGCTAACCTCCGAGCTCATCGCGCGACGCGTTGTCCGTGGCGCAACAAAACCCGCCGAACCATCCGAGCCTTGGCACGAGCCGATGCTCGGGCCACGCCCGCGGACAGGCAATCCACGCACGGGCGCCCTCGGCTCGCCGCGCCGGCGCGGCCCACGGGGGCCCCGGCGGCGAGCCAGCGAACCCAGACGAGGGCAGTTTGTTGTTGCAGGCGCAACGGCGGCATGTCCGGCGACGGACCTTGCGACGTGCCTGTCCCTGGCTAGAATGTGATCGCCAGCTGGCCGGGCCCACCCTCAGGCTGCGCTCCGAGCGGGAGTAACTCAGTTGGCAGAGTGCTTGCTTCCCAAGCAAGATGTCGCGGGTTCGAATCCCGTCTCCCGCTCCAACTCCCCTGGATGCAGCCTTCCGGACGTGACCGTTCGTCGCCGGCTCAGCTGCCCAGTTCAGGTTTGACAGGCGCATTGGATACGACCGCGGGCTCGACACGCGCCCGCCCGAAGGACGGTGCGAGGGCGAAGGCGACCGCCGTCGTGAGGACAGCCAAACCCATCGCGGCGTTGCGCCTCCGCCGAGTCGGTCGAGGAGCAGGCCGGCTACCTGGTCATCGGGCGGTGCGGATGACGAGGTCCTCATGCTGTCAGGTTAGCCTCACGCCGAAATGAGGAATCGTGTCGATGGATCTAGGGATTCCTCCCCATGAATACGACCAGGCCAGGCTTGACGATCCTGCCGAGCTGAACGACCACCTTGCGCTCTCAGCGCCCAGGTCTCGTCGGTGGGCCAGGAGAAGTCTCGATGAACGCAGATTCGGTTGCTCTCCACGACGTCCGCCTCCGGCGGTCCTCACGCGTCACATTCCTCGCTGCCGGCTTCGGGCTGGGACTGGCAGTGGGCTTGGCCGTGAGCATCGTCAGTACGCTGAATTCCTCGACCCGGCCCGGGCAGTCATCTGGTGTAGCCATCGGCGAGGCAGGGACACCCGCGTATTCGACCGTCTCCGACTACGTCGCAGCGGTCACCGGGCTCCAGACCGCGGAGCGGAGGCACGATGCAAGGATGGCCGCGAGATACCGTGATCAGTTGTCGCTGCTGCGAACGCCTGCAATGATGGGTGCCATCCATGCCGAAGCGGGACAGATCCTCGCGAACCTGGCCACGGCGCGAGCGCGCGGTGACGCGCAGGCTTTGGCTCGCTATCGCCAGCAGCTAGGCACGCTGTGCGGCCCCGTCGATACGTCCAACCGGCTGGAGTTCTGCCGTTGGACCCAGCCATAGAATGGCGGCCATGGTTGGTCGCGTCTCGAGCGCAACGTTCGTGGGTCGACGGCCGGAACTCGATCGCTTCGTCGCCGCGCTGCCGGACGGCTCGCCAGATCGGCCATCCCTCGTCCTCGTCGCCGGTGAGGCGGGTGTCGGAAAGTCGCGCTTTCTGCAGGAGGCGATGCTCCGAGCGCGCGAGTCGGGCGCCCGCACGGTCCAGGGTGGCTGCGTCGACATCTCCGCCAGTCTCGCGTACGGGCCGATCGTCGAGGCGCTGCGGGATCTGGCGGATCAATTGCCGGCTGCCGAGCTGGAACGCGCGCTGGCCGAGCATCGCGGCGGCGTGGCG
>WNGA01003694.1_pt1 | contig 23642 bp, 21 predicted proteins | sample 5400061 | NCBI WGS metagenome assembly WNGA01 (sample SAMN13153366, study PRJNA577476) | soil metagenome | isolation source: 100 cm soil or saprolite under grassland replicate 2 | place: USA:California | collected 2016-06-15
GGGGGGCTGAAGCGAAGTATGTCAAGTGCAAGCGCAAGCGGCCCGAAAGACCCAACGGCTAGTTGGGAGTCATTTGTTGGGTTATGGGAACGCGCCAATCTGATTCGCTCCTTCTTTTGGAAGCATCAGGAGGTTGGAGAAAAAATCCTGCTCAGCCATTTTCTTGTGCGTCTGCGGCGATTCTTCGGTGTCGACTTTTGTTTCGGCGTGCTCATGCTGAATGACGAGAAGTTTATCAAAGTTGGTATACCTGAAGCTGGAGTTGGTCGTTTGCCGACGAATTTTTCGCGGCGCTGCCTCGATCTGGTGGCAAACTCGCGTGCGCCAATTACATGGAACGAGGTGAGCGGCGAGTTCGGTTTTCGCAGCGCCGTCGTGGCGCCCTTGACGGCGCCGGCGCGTCGGCCTTTCGGTTTTGTCATGCTCGGACATTCGAGCCGAAAAAGTTATTCATCGGCGGAGCTTTTTTTGCTTCAGGCGCTGGCCGGTGATTTGAGTTGGGCGGTTCGAGATCTTGCCGTAAAAAAACAGCAGCAACACCAACTTTCCGGTATGTCTCACGACATCAAAAATGCCCTCCAGGTCATCGTTGGCAACACAGCGCTGATCCGTCAGAAACTGAACGATGCTCCTGTTAATGAACAGGAGAAGCGCATTCGCAATATCGAAACCTGCGTCCAGGAGATTCTCGATCGAATGAATCTTCTTTCTGCATTCTCGGTTGCCGGTGATGACGAGTCGGAAGGCACTGAGGAGACAGCAGTCGATATCGCTAACGCCGTGGGGGAAGTGGTGGCTTCCTGTCGGCGTACGAGCAGAGATAGAGGCGTCGATCTGGAAGTTCGATACTCGCCGAAGTCACCTGGCGAAGCGACGATCGACCCGGCGATGTTCAAGCAGCTCTTGGGCACGCTGGTCGACAACGCCGCACTGGCCACTCGACATGAGACAGTGCGGCTGACCGTACGGCGTGACGCCGCAAGCTTGGAGTTCGTCGTCAAAGGGATGGGCACCAGTAAGTCGGCAGAGAAACTAAAATCGCTGTTCGAGACCGCGACCCACTTGGACGGTCTGCGGGACGAAAATGGGGAAGGTATAGTGCGCGTCCGAGAATATTTAGAAAACGTCGGAGGTGATGTCTATCTGAGGAGCCGTCCCGGCCAGGCGGCGGAATTTGTCGTCAGCTTGCCCGTTGAAAGCGGTGATCGGACGGTTCAGCCAGATTTCGAAAAACAATTACAAACTTAACGTTGGTGATAGAGATTATTAACGGTTTAAAAAGGAGGATTTGTTATGGAAGGTTTTGGATCTAGTATAGCAAAATATTTTGTCGGAGCCGGGATCATGGGATCTTTGCTGCTGACGCAGGGTTGTCTTGCCACTCGCGACTGGGTCAAAGAGCGGATGGATCCACTGGACGGGCGGGTCACTCAAACCGAGGGCCGTCTCAATCAAGCCGAGGGCCAGATTAGCAGCCTGGGCGGCCGGATGAGCGGAGTCGAAGGGAAGCTCGGCCAGTTCGAGGGACGATTGGGGCAGGTTGATGCAAAGGCGGAAAAAGCCCTCAATACCATCGCTAATCTTCGTTTGGAACGTAAAGTCGTCATCGATATGAAGGACGGCGCCAATTTCGCTTTCAACTCAGCAAATCTCCCAGCCCAGGCGCAGCGGGAAATTGATGGCTTTATAAGCGACCTCAAGAGCGACGTTACTGGAGAAGCGGCGATTTTCGTCGTTGCCGGGCATACTGACAACGCCGGTGCTGATAATTACAACTACGAACTTGGCAAGAAAAGAGCCGATGCCGTGAGCCGTTACCTGATTCTTCAAAAGAAGCTGGACCCGATGCGCGTGATGCCGGTATCTTACGGAGAAAGCGCTCCAGCCAGTGACAACAGCACGGCCCAAGGCCGCGCTAAGAACCGCCGCGTAGAGATCCTGGTCTATCGCGAAGGAATCACGTCAGCCCCTTCGGTCGCGGCAGCACCGACGGCACCAGCCGAACAGCCGGGGCCTCGTTCCTCCCAGCAATCCCAGGAAAAGGGGACGGACAAGCTGAGCAGCGCTAGACAATAGGCGCAGTGCCAAGAAAAGAATGACCGCAGAAAAAGGCGGAGCGCTAGGCTCCGCCTTTTTTATTGGTACAGCCTATCGATATATCCGCTATCGTCGAGTTCGCGCACGAAATGGGTATCCCACAAAGCCAAGGGGTTGAAGCCGGCAATCTCAGGGTCGCGCCGTACGGCTAGCTGAAAAACATTCGAGATCGCCGCCAGTGACGGGTAGGGCTTGCGCTCCAGCGATTGCGCCCATTCATCGTAGAGCGATTCGACTTCCGCATCCGATTGAAGCTTCAAGATCGGTGTCGCCTGTTCTTTGAGAATCTCCAGAGTCTCTTGCTTGCGGGTCAGGAAAAAGTGTGTCGCGTCAACGAAGCCTTTGGTAAGCAGGCGAATCTCGTCTGTATGACTCTTGACGAAGCTCATCGTTGTAGTCAGGGTAACGCCACGAACCATTGGAATAGGCCGCATGGTAATCACATGGGCGCCAGCCTTGGCGGCACGCGCGTCGTGTGGCAGGGTGACAAAAGTCCCGGCGAATTCGCCGCGCATCTCGACCAGCTCGATGTCGCCGCGATCGACATCGAGACCTTCTTGTTTGAGAAACAGCCAGATATTGAGCCCGGCATGGGACGTCAGCTTGTCGGCGACGATTTTTTTGCCTTTTAAATCCTGCACTGAGCGAATGGCCGGAGTCACCACGAGCTTGTTTTCAGTCCAGTTATTGGTTGCTTGCGCCAAGTGAACGAAATCTTCGCCGTTCTTGGCGTTTCTGACGTAGAGATTGTGGTGATTACCCGAGATCAAGTTCACGTGGCCGTTTTTAAGCGCCTCCACGGCTTTCTCGCGAACCAGCTGCGGCGAGGCGTCAACGTCGAGGCCGTTTTTCTGCCTAGCCGTCGTTGACCAGCTTCCCGGACTACGAGCGTAAACGGATTCCCAGCCAAAGCGTGATAGCGGCAAAAAGCAATATACCCCAGTTGGCGCTCTTAAGACGGCGAATGACGGATCCAAGCTCTTCCGGCGACACCCGCTCTCCACCTTCGTGGCGTTTAACGAATCGATGGCCGACCCCGAGAGCTTGGTAGACGCTCAAGATGACCAGCAAAAAAGCAAAAACCAACTTCATGGCGAGATTGTAACCAATCTGTTTGGCAAACATTTCACGGTAGGCGGCTTTGAGTTCGGTCAACTGAAACGCGCCGCTGAAAAGAATGATGCCAAGGGCGCCAACCTGCAGCGGGTTGTAGAATTTAAGGCCGCGGGCGAGAAACTGGGTTTTCTCTTTGTGCTCTTCGAGTACGGAAACGGCGGGCAGCAGCATCAGCCAAAAACCGACGACAGCCCCGAGGTAGACGGCCAGGGCGATCAAATGAAGCCACGAAAAGAGCATGAAGCGGCAGGATCAACCCCAGCCGAAGCGCGAGCCCTTTTTGAATGGCCTGCCGGCGGCGTCGTAGTTTTCGCCGATGGCGTTAAGTTGCTGGCGAATTTTCTCCAGTTCTCGCTTCTGGTGGGATTCAAAAGCTTGTGCTTCCTTCGCCCGCCGTTCGATAAATTCGGCGCGCTCGCGCTCGCGCCGGCCGGCGAATTCGGTTTGTTGCCGTTCCCAGTTCTCGTAGGAGTCTTTGAGCAAGGCGCGAATATGGTAGTTCAGATTGTCGCGCACGACCATCGACTTATTGCAGTGCGGACAAAAGATGACGTTGCCGATCATGAAATTCTTGACGTTCTCGACGTGCACTTCATGGCATTTGAAACAACGCATGGGCACGGTCCACGACTCGATCGTCGGAAGCTCAACGTAGTTGACGTCAGCCTCGGCAAACTCCGTCGTCGGTCCGACAGCGGCGGCGGCAAGGGGCGTAGCGGCAGCAGATGCTGGCTGCCTAGCTTGGGGCGACGCCTTAGCCGGCACGGTTGCTGCGGGCTTCCCTTCACCCTTGCGAAAACGCGATTCAAAATTGTCGGTGAATGTCGTTTCAGGATGGAGTTCCCGGGCGCGAGCGATAAGCACTTCTTCGGATTCGATATTGTTGGGATCGGTGACGCAGACGTCTACCGGGCAGACCGCCGCGCAGGCTTCGTAGTCGTGAAAGCCGACGCATTCCGTGCATAATTTTGGGTCGATGACGTAAACGGGATCGCCCTGCGAGATCGCGTTGTTCGGGCACTCCGGCTCGCACGCGCCGCAATTGATGCACTCATTGGTAATCATCGTTGCCATTAAGCGGTCCTCCCAAGCTAATGACGGATTTGGAAATACTGTGAAGGTAAAGTTATCCTAAATGAAATTCGCCACTGTTGCAAATTATCAAATTCCCAACTCCAGATGGGATTCTACTGCACTGGACCGGGTTTAGGCCGGCATATGGGAGACAATGCAGCAGGACCGAGCGCTCGATTCTTTGTCGGCACTTGCGAGTCTCGGCTCAACCAAGAGAATCTAACGATGCTGTTCCCGCTCCGCTCGGGATGGGAAATCATTACCCTTGGGCCGGTTGGGTCATAATTGCTCTTCTACTGGAAAAGCGAACAATTCAAAAAGCTTTTCTTTGATGCCGCGAGCGGCCCACTCTTCATAGGTTATTCTTCGCGAATGCTTGAGGTCTTCGGCGAATCTTTCTTCGAGACCCTGAGCGACACTTTTGTCGTACAGAGCCAGATTCAGCTCCTCATTTAAGGCAAACGATCGATTATCAAAATTGGTGCTGCCGATAGTCGCCCACACGCCGTCCACCACCATTGTTTTGGAGTGCAAGAGGGCTTGGGAATATTCGAAAATTTCGACTCCGCCGAGAAGCATTTCACCATAATGCCTCCGGCTGGCTCGATAGGTTATTTTAAAGTCGATCTTGCCGGGAACAAGAACGATGACGCGAACTCCTCTGGCCGTGGCCTCTAAGAGAGCTTCGATCTCCGATCGTCCGGAATGAAATAGGAATTGGTTATCAGAATCGACTTTTTCGCTGACGTAATTGACAGCAAATAAAGGAGGTAATTTTGAAAGCTTCCTCCGACCGGTGAGCTTTTAACGAATTGCAGCGGGGTTTTGCCCTGCGGCTCGAGGCGGGGAAAAAATTCATCGCCGCCGAGGAGATTGCCGGTGGTTTCCATCCAGCTCTCAGTGAAAGCAGCTTGCAGAAATTTTACCGCCGGACCTTCAACTCGCACATTGGTGTCGCGCCAGTGATCGGAGTCCGACCGTCTCCCATCCAGGCATCACTTATGCCGTATCCGCCGGTGAAACCAATTCGTCCGTCAATGACGAGGATGCGTCGATGATTTCGATAGTTATAATGCACCAATTTCCATGGAAGGACGACTTGCGGTGCCCGGATGCGACGAAAATATTGGAGTTGGCAGCCGGCCTTGCTCATCATTGCCGGTATCTCTTCGGGAGCTTCGCTGCTTCCGTGACTATCTATAAACCTTGATTCCCGCTTGGCACCGCTCAGCAAAGCTCAGGGCAAATTCACGAGCGAGCGAGCCGCCTTTAAGGAGATATTGAGCGAAGGTGATGGTCGATTTGGCGTTTTTTATCTCCCGCAACATCGCTGGAAAAATCGCATCGCCATTGTGGAGCACGTCGATTTTGTTACCACCGACGATGGGAGCGTCGGTAAGCGGTTCAAGCGTTGGGAAAAAGGCAGCATCTCCAAGTGTTATCTCGGGCACATCGGTAATCGCACGCACCTTCGCGCAACCAATGAGCAGCATCAAGATTAGCCAACGGACTCTACCCTTCACGATCGAATCCAAACGAGTTAGCGCACCTGAATTGACGGCACGCGCACGAGTATATTATACGCCGTCAAATCGGCGTTTTAACCAAGCGGTCCCGATTATCGTGATACCGACCAATGCTGCCAAAACGAGGAATGTACCGACGCCGGGATCACGGGTGGCGTTTTGGAGCTGATGAGCGAATAGGTTAGTTACGAGAATACCCGGCGTGAGTCCAAGCAACGATCCCAAAATGTAGTCTCGTAATGGGACTTTGAAGGCGCCTGCGACGATGTTGACGACGGTAAACGGAGCGACCGGCAATAAGCGTAAGGTTGCCACTGCGACGATCCCAGATTGACCGATCTTACGTTCGATGCGTTGCCACTTCGCGCCGGCAATCTTTTGAACAAAATCCTGCCCGAGAAAAAAGCCGATCGTATACGTAACCGCGGCGCCGGCCAAGCATCCGGCTAACGAGTAGAGCGATCCTAGGATTGGACCAAATACAATTGCGGTAACGAGAATTAATACCGTAATCGGCACAAGTAAGACACTGCCGATTAGGTAGGCGCTAAGGATATAAAAGTGGCGCGCTGGGCTTTGGCGCAGCGAAGCCGCCCAAACTGAAAGTCTGTGGATGTCAATCAAATCTGCAAGCGGGGTCCACTTCCACGCGGCCGCCGCCGCGAAAAGCAATAGCAAGATTATGACAGCTATCCAGATTCGTCGTCGCCTTTGGGTTCCGCCTCGCTTACTTTGATGCGCCATCAAAACCAAATCCCCCGTTTACTTATCGTGCGCTGCGAAAATGCGTCAGCATTCTTCGGCTGTGACAATCGGGGGCGTAATGGATCTCTAGCGGCAATCTGCCCGTCGAATCGAAATTTGCTCAGCACTTGGCGGGTGCGACAATGTGGGCTATGATAAATCATGCTCAATTCACACTCGCTGTTTCGCCGCAGAGATTTGATCCTGCTGCTCGCGTTCGCGGTCATAGTGCTCACATCCGGTGTAAGCGCCGCCGCGGAAACCTCGAAGAAGTTGCGCTTGGCCTACGCGGGTTGGGAAATCGGCACCGCTGTCGCCTACGTCGGGGTAGACTCTGGACTTTTCAAAAAGCAAGGACTGGAGATCGAAGAGCTGCCGATCCGCGACACGCTTTCCGCCGGCGTTCAATCGTTGATCGGTGTCGATCTGCTGATCGGTTTCGGCAACCCGCTGGCAGTGCTGCAACCGGTGGCGAGCGGTGCGGACATCACCGTGATCGGTTCCCATGTCAGCTTCGATCAATACGGTATGGGAGTGGGTTCCGCAATCGGCGCATTAAAGGAGCTGAAAGGAAAGAAAGTCGGCGTGTCCGCGCTCGGTGCGAGATCGGATTTGATCGCCCGCGTCATGCTCCGGCGTGCCGGTTTAGATCCGACCAAAGATGTCGAGATGGTTGCTGCCGGTCTAGCTCCGGCTCGCGCGATGGCGTTGTCAAAGGATCTCGTTCAAGGCGCGCCATTGAGTCAAGACGTTGCCACCGAAGCGCAGAAGCTGGGAATCAAAATTCTAGAAATGAAGTCGGTGCCGGTGGTGACTGATTTGTTGATGACCACGCATGCGTTCATCAAAAGGGAAGAAGAAACGGTGCGCCGTTTTATGAGAGGTTACGCCGCGGCGATTCAATATTTCGTTTCCAAACGGAGCGAAAGCCTGACGATTCTCAAAAAATACTTTCCCGGCAATCAGGGCATTGGCGTGGACGCCATGTACGACGCTTTTTCGGCGCAGCTTCGCCCGCTCCCGGAGTTGAATAACGAAGCCATTCAGGCACTCGTCGATGTCGGCGCGGCGGTGGACCAGCGCACGAAAACCCTGAAGCCAGCGGATATCGTCGAGCCGCGATTCTTCGACGAGTTAAAAGCCAGCAAGTTTCTCAAGGATCTGTACTCAGAAAAAGTCAGTCTCTAACCGGCTGGTGAAACAGAATCACCTACTTTGTCAGACTCTGTGAAACTTGACCGGAGCCCTTCGACCCGCTCAGGATAAATTCCGTCGAAGGGAACCATGAATGGAGTTTTCGCACAGCTTCTCGCCCGCTCGATCGCCTCGCGTCAACAACTGAACCGCCCGTTCAAGTCAAACGGCTCATGCCATTCAAAGGGGTTCAATCGACGTGCCCCGAATCTAAGACCTTTTTGGCCAGGCCGTACGCTGGTTTGATTTACAAAATCTTTATCTATCCAGGCACAACTGGATCTTTGTTCGGGCTTCTGCTATGGACCGGGAAAATAGTTCATGTTGGAGGCAGACCAATGAGACTTAAAGATCAAATTGCCGTCGTCACTGGGGCGGGTCGTAACATCGGCGAAGATATCTGCAAACTATATGTTCAAGAAGGCGCGAAGGTCGCTGTCGTCGACTTGGATCAGGGAAGAAGCAGCCGGGTTGCGGAGGAGATCAATGCCAAGAATGCTGGCAGCGCAATTGCTGTTGTTTGTGACGTCTCGTCAGCATCCTCCGTCGACAGCATGGTACAAGCCGTCGTGAAACAATTCGGCGGTGTCGACATCCTGGTCAACAATGCCGCGTGGACCGACCATAAGACAATTTTCGATATCACCGAAGAAGAGTGGGATCTGACGATGAATGTTTGTCTGCGCAGCGTTTGGTACTGCACCCGCGCCGCCGCCCAAGTGATGATCGACCAAAAACGCAGAGGCAGGATCATCAACATCGCTTCCACTTCCGGACATTGGGGGCGCAAGGAGGCGACAGCGTATACGACGGCCAAGGCCGGAGTGCTCAATTTGACTCGCTCAATCGCCGTGCAACTTGCGCCGGAAGGTATTCGCGTCAATTCGATTTCTCCGAACCGCATCGGCTCACCCGTGGGACAACAAGATGTGCCGGAAAACCGCTTCGTTAAAAATCTTGCCGGCCGCCGCGGTGTGCCGATGGACATCGCCAAAGCCGCGGTCTTCCTCGCCTGTGATGAGTCCGATTTTATCTACGCGATTGATCTGCCGGTGGACGGCGGGGCGCTGGCGATCCGCGACTGAAGAAATTTTCTGGAATTTTAGCAATTGAAATAGGCGGCGATTTTTGAGTTTAACTCTGTCTCGGTGTCTTCGATCGGGCGTGGCTATACCCTCAATCGGTCAGCTGACGCACGTTGACGGCTTGTCATTCCATTGGACAGGGGCATGAGCGGAACGGAAATGTCATGAGCGAGAATCAAAGCGTGCGAGCTCATTTGGCCGAATTATCCGTTCAGCCCGACGCCATCTTATGTTCTACGCCGGACACGGTTTTGTGGGGTTATATCGCCGCCAATCTGCCACCTGCGTTGACCGTCAAGTCGGAGCAGGTCGTTCAGATCGAGGCGTTGTCGCATCAGGGTCTGACGACCAATAAGGATCCGGAAAAGTTTTTTGGCGCGTATGGAATACCGTCCAATGAAGTGCTAGCCGACGCTAAGACTGTTTTTACTGAAGTGAAACGGCCCCGGGGCGCCAGCGTCCATATTCTCACCGGTCCGATTTACGTCGAAGGAGCAGAGCCTGGAGATACGCTGGAAGTGCGCGTCCTCGATATCAAGTTCCGCGTGCCATACGGCGTCAACAACACGGGGCCGGGCAAGGGTGTATTGCCCGGATTATTGAAGGAACCTTCGGCCAAGGTGATTCGCCTCGATTTGGAACGACACGTCGCGCTGTTCTCCGATGATATCCAGATTCCGTTAAATCCCTTCATGGGTATCATGGCGGTCTCCCCGCCGACCAGTCTGGGCATGGTGTCGTCGACACCGCCGGGCGCTTGGGGCGGCAATATCGATCTCAAGTTTTGCGGCATCGGGTCTTCGCTGTTTTTGCCGGTATTTAACAAGGGCGGCCAGTTTTTTACCGGTGACGGCCACGCGGTGCAAGGTGACGGCGAAGTGGACGGTGGCGCGATCGAGATTTCGCTCAGGCCGACGCTGCAATTCATTTTGCACAAGGGCAAGGCCATCAAGTTGCCGCGCGTTGAGACCGCGACGGCTTATTTGACCACCGGTCTTGACGTTGACCTGAACGTAGCGACGCGGATCGCTTTGCAGGAAGCCGTTGATTTTTTGCAGACGGAAAAGGGGATGACAGCGGCCGATGCATATGCACTGTCAAGTCTTGCGATCGACCTCGGCATTGGCGAAGCCGTCGACGTCGTCAATCTCGTCTATGCGAAGATTCCTAAGAAGATTTTCAAGAGCAATCCGGAGTTTTGGTATCAGCCAGAGGGATGACACGGGACGTTTTTGTGAGTATCTCATCAATTAAGCTCTGAGCGACTCGGATGTCAGTTTATCGAAGGAAAAAGCGATGGATATAGCGCCAATCAACGAAAAAACCGGTTACGTATGCTGGATGAAAAACCAGGGGCTACCGATACACGTCGGCCATGGTATGGCGGATCTGCGCATGCTTGAAGTAACACCCTATGCGCGAATCGGCGGTAAAGCGGCGTTTATTCATCTTCACGGTATGCAGGGGATCACCGGCGGTTACATTGCCGAGATCCCGCCGGGCGGCGCGCTTAGTCCGGAGCGTCATTTGTATGAAGAAGTGATCTGCATTTTAAACGGTCAGGGCGCCACCGAGATTTGGGACGATCACGGCCACAAGAAAATGTTCGAGTGGAACAAATGGAGCCTGTTTGCGCCGCCGATGAACACGACCCACCGGCTGGTCAACGGATCGCGCGAGCCGGTGCGATTTTTAGCTGTGACCAACGCGCCGCTCGCGTTCGACATCTACCGCGATGAAAATTTCGTCTTCAACTGTCCGTACAGCTTCTCGGATCGCTTCTTCGGCGAGGACGATTACTTCGAGGTCGGCAAAAAGCGTTACGTCAGTGGCTTGATCAATATTTGGGAGACCAATTTCATATCGGATATCAAATCGGCGACGCTGGAAAGTCTCGAAGTCAAAGGTGCCGGCTTGCGCTTGGCGCAGTTTGAAATGTCCGGGAACGCTTTGGTGGGTCATCTCGGCGAGTGGCCGATAGGGAAGTATCACAAAGCGCACCATCATGGTCCCGGCGCGATTATCGTCGGTACGCAGTCGGTGGGTTACGTTCTGTTGTGGCACAAACAATGGGGCATCCACCCCTACAGCGATGGCCATGAAGACAAAGTGATTGAGATCAAATGGGGCGAGGCGAGTATTTATTGTCCGCCTGGCGATTGGTTTCATCAGCACTTCAATGCCGGCAAGGAACCCGCGCGACATTTGGCGGTGCGTTACGGCAGCCGCATTCATCCGTTGGGTTTCAAGGTCTCGCATCAGAAGACCGACGACGACGTATTTCGCAGCGTCGACGAAGGCGGTTGGATGATTCCCTACGAGAACGAAGACCCCGAGATTTCCCGGCGCTACCAGGCGGCGCTGAGGGCGAACGGAGTCATTTCTTAATATCTGGTTCTAATCGTTCAAATAGTTCCACCCGTTCAAAAGGTTTAAGTCCGAACGGATCAAGAGAGAGAAGTTCCCGGACTCAACTATTGGAACGTCTGGAACGATTGGAACATTTTGAACGGACTCACATAGAGGTTTTATGGCCTACTACAAAGACGTTCGTGAATACCTAAGGGCGCTGGAAGAACACGGCAAGTTGGTTCGAGTCACGCGCGCGATCAATAAAGATACCGAGTTGCATCCGTTGGTACGCTTGCAATACCGCGGCTTGCCCGAAGAAGAGCGCAGGGCTTTTCTGTTTGAAAAAGTCGTCGACGTCAAAGGGCGAAGCTATGACATGCCGGTGGCCATCGCTTGTTATGCGGGCAGCCTCGATATTTACGCGCTGGGCATGCAATGTAAGAAAGAAGAAATCTACCCCAAATGGACCCACGCGCAGGCGCATCCGGTCAAGCCCGTGATAGTGGGTTCCGCGCCCTGCCAAGAGCACATCGTCGACGGTGACGAGTTGAAACGGAAAGGGCTCGACATTTTGCCCGTGCCGATTTCGACTCCGGGCTTCGATAACGGTCCCTACACAACTTCGTCTCACTTTGTGAGCCGCGATCCAGAGACCGGTCAATACAACATGGGCAACTATCGCGGCCAGATCAAAGCGCCAGATCGCTTGGGTTGCTTCGCGGGAAATTTTTCAGGGCTGCGCGCGCATTGGAAAAAGTGCCGCGAGCTCAAGAAACCCTTGGAAGTCGCCTGCGTTATTGGCGTGGCGCCCAATCTATCTACGCGGCGGTGGCGCGGATCGCGCCGGGGCTAGACGAATATGGCGTTGCGGGTGGGATCTCCGGTGAGCCCGTCGAGTTGGTCAAATGCAAAACTGTCGAGCTACTGGTGCCAGCGCAAGCGGAGATCGCTATTGAAGGCACGATTCCTACCGACGAGGGCGAATGGGAAGGGCCGTTCGGCGAATTCCCCGGCTACATGGCCCATGAAGGCGTCGGCTTCTTCGTCAACGTCAACTGCATCACCATGCGCAAAAATCCGATCTACGTCGCATTCCTAAGCCAATTTCCGCCCAGCGAGAGCAGTAAAATTCGCGGCGTCGGCACTGAAGGCGTCGTGCGTCGCCGGCTTCAAGATGCCGGTATGGACAATATTCTCGATGTGGCGATCCACGAGAGCAGCGGCAGTTGGGGTTATTTGGTTGTCAAGATCAAGAAGAAATCCGACGAAGACTTCGACAAAATAATCGGCGCGCTGCGGCTAGGCGCGGATGCCGGCAAGATTCTCGTCGTCGTCGATGAAGACATCGACGCGCGCGACGCCGACTCAGTGAATTGGGCGCTGACCTTCAACATGCAGCCCCATCGCGACGCGCGTATCCTGGAGGCGGGCATGATGGGTCTCGACCCGTCCATCGTACCATCGGAAGATTTCGGCGGAGCGCGTTCCGCGGTGCAAAAAACCGGGAAGTGCAGCGTTCTCTGCATCGACGCGACCCGTCCTTGGGCTTATAAACCGACGTCGCTTCCGAGACGCGAATTCATGGAGCGGGCTGTGGAAATCTGGGAACAACTGGAACTCCCGCCGCTCAAGGTCAAAGGGCCGTGGTATGGTTACGAGCTCGGCTACTGGTCCGATCGCAACCGCGAAGAAGCAGAGCTCGCTCTTCAGGGAAGGCACTTCGAGATCGGAGAGAGGGCGAAGCGGGAGAGGAAGAAACTGGACTCGATGTAGTTTTCTGCTCCGTTTCGATCCGTCGCTCCCCTTATTTCGCGCCATGTGTAAATATCGTCGCTAGCAGCTCAGTGCCCTCGGCACTCTGGTCCGGCTGATGAGCAAGTCGTCACGGCCATCTACCCCGGCAAACGGCCGCCTGCGCCGGAGCGAAACTTTCACTGCGTTTAAACGTCTAATCCGAGGTGTTCTTTGTCGGAGGCGCATTCCCTTGTGGCGGGAGACGCTTCTGTTAGACTGGACCGACTACAAAAGGAGTGAGTTCCATGAGACGCTGGCGATTATTTTGGATCGGATTTTTTGTGGTATTGAGCTGGGGCTTCGCCGATCGTGCAACTACCGCTGTGGATCCTTCGGAGCCATTGCCTTCCCACCATTCCGCGCCACAACCGCACGGAGAAGCGAGACATCCCAACATCGTCTTCATACTCACAGACGATATGACGTTGCATGATCTCCAGTTTATGCCAAAAGTGAAGAAGCTTCTGATCGAAGAGGGAACCAATTTTTCGAATTACTTCGTGACCAATTCGCAGTGTTGTCCGTCGCGGTCTTCGATATTGCGCGGCCAATACGTGCACAATCACGGCGTCGATTCCAACCACGCCGGGTTCAAGACTTTCTATCGATTAGGTAACGAGAGTTCGACGATCTCAACTTGGCTCAAAGCCGCGGGTTATATGACCGGGTATATGGGCAAGTATCTCAACGGATATCCGGATCCTCACAATAAGACTCACGTGCCCCTGGGTTGGGACGAATGGTTCGGAGCGGTCGGAGGCGGCGGCTACAGAGAGTTCGGCTACATTTTGAACGAGAACGGCAAGCTCGTTAAATACGGGCATGCGGACGCCGATTACTTGACCGACGTTATCGCGCGTAAAACGGGGGCGTTTATTCATCAAGCCGTTGAAAAGAAGAAGCCCTTTTTCGTGCATCTCGCGCCATTCGCGCCGCATGAACCCGCGATCCCTGCGCCACGGCACGGCGCGCTCTTCCCGGACGCAAAGGCGCCGCGAACGGCTTCTTTCAACGAAAAGGATGTTGCATCAAAACCGGCCTATATCCGGGCATTACCGCTTTTGCAGGAAAAACAGATTGAAAAGATGGATCAACTCTATCGCAAGCGGCTGCAGTCGCTGCAGGCCGTCGATGATTTGGTGGAGAGTGTGGTTGACACGCTGAAACAAACCGGCGAGCTTCATCGGACGTATATCGTGTTCGCGTCCGACAACGGTTACCATTTCGGGCAACATCGCTTGATGCAGGGAAAGCAAACGGCCTATGAAGAAGACATCCACGTGCCGTTGCTTATTCGAGGACCAGAAGTGCCCGCGCACCGCTCCGTGCAGCAACTGGCCGTTGAGACCGACCTTGCCCCAACTTTCGCAGAATGGGCGTCAATCACTCCGCCAGGATTCGTGGATGGTCGTTCCCTCGAGCCGTTGCTGGAGAAATCTTTACCGCCAGCGGGGAAATGGCGTGAGGGAATTCTAATTGAGCATCAACCCGGGCCCGAGCCGTTCATGTCGTGGTTTGAAGAGCGCTTGTTCCAAACAACGCAAAAATCGCCTCTGACAGCTTACCAAGCGGTGCGATCGAGCAATCGTCTGTTTGTTCAGTACCAATCCGGTGAACGCGAGTTTTACGATCTCGTTAGCGATCCTGATCAGCTCCACAATATTGCCGCCGAAGTCGACCCACAATTGATCAAGCGTTACTCCCTTTGGCTTAGCCAACTTAAGAAGTGCAAAGGAGCCGATTGCCAGACAGCGGAGAATACGCGGTTTGGTGAGACGCACATCGCGCCCTAGCTCCAGGAGAACCCTGAAAATTCTTCTGTATCCGTTGAACAGCTTCGCGCTAAAGTTGCCCGCGAACATTGAGTTGGCGACGGCCTAAACCTGCGCCATACGATCTACTCCCTCATCCGCGAGTAGGAAATCTCTCTACTCGTGATGAATTCGAGCAGCGCAGCTTTACCATCATCGGTGACTTTTCGCGCCCGCTGCAGGGCAGGCACGATTTGTCCCGGTTCTTCGACGCGCTCGGACCAACCGCCGAGGGAACGCCCAAGGTCCGCGTAGTTGCCGAGGATGTTCATGGTGCCGTAGCGTTCGTGTGAGGCGTGCATCATGTGAGTTTCAGCGGCCATGAAGTTATTGTTGAGTACGATGGTCAATGTCGGGATATTGTTTCGAACCGCGGTTTCGAAATCCAAGCCGGTCATGCCGAAGGCAGCGTCGCCCATAAAATTAACGCAGAATTTTTCCGGCGCTGCGAGTTTGGCGCCCAGGATGAGACCCAGCCCCGTGCCCAATGCATGAGATTTTCCCCAACCGATGTAACTGCGTGGAGTCGGCGCTTGATAGAACGGGACGAGCTGGTTACGCGGGCTGCCGGCGTCATGGGTGACAATGCAGTTTTTGCGGTCAAAGAGGTTCATGAACTCCCACATGATGCGATAAGGATTGAGCGGTTTCTCATTCGAAGTCAGCTTCGGCATCCATTCGGCCATCCATTCCGCTTTGCCCTTTTTAACTTCCGCGGCCACCGTGCCATCGTTCTTCGATTTTCCACCCAGTAAATCTTTCACGGCTTGGATGAACTGGCTGAGCACGGGCTTGGCATCGCCGAGGATCGGATAATTGGCAGGATAGTGCTTATTAAGATCACGCTCGTCGTTGGTCGCGTGAATGATCGTCTTACCGGAAGGAATCGGCGCGGCGACGATGCTATGCTTCGTTAGACTCGACCCGACGGCGAAGATGGCATCGGCTTTCTGCAGAAACGTATGAACCGGCCGCGGCATGACGCCGGCGCCGGTGCCGAGAGAAAGCGGATGATCTTCGGGGAAAGCGCTCTTTCCTTCGAGCGGTGTTGTCACCGGCGCTTGGAGTAACTCGGCCAGCTTGGTGAGCTCATCGGTCGCTTCGGCGTAGAGCACGCCCTGGCCGGCGATGATGACCGGTGATTTTGCTTGCACCAAAATTTTGGCCGCTTCCTCTATGTCACGGGCATTGGCGCCGCTGACGGTTCTTTTCACCGGCGTGTAGTTCACACCGGCCGCTGGAAATTCCTCCACAGCTACGTCGTTGGGAATTTCCACCAATACGGGGCCAAGCCGGCCCATCTTGAGGTAGCTAAAGGCGCGACGCATGATCTCAGGCACTTGATCGGTCAGCGTGATCTCTTCGGTCCACTTGGTCACTGGCGCATACGCTTGAACCGAGCGAAAGAAATGAAATACCTGAGAGGTGTTGCGCGCGTGGCCGACTGGCAGCAAGAGAATTGGCACCGAATCAGAATAAGCCGTGCTGATGCCGGCGAATGCGTTCTCGGCGCCGGGACCAGCTTGCATGGTGAAAACACCGATGCGCTTGCCATTGGTGACGCGTGTGAAGCCGTCGGCGATCCCGACGCCTACGCGCTCCTGGCGGCAGACGATCGGTCTAATGCCTGCGGTCGCCGCGGCTTCGATCATGGTGTTCGTCGGATAACACGCCAGGAACTCTACACCTTCCCGCTTGAGAATTTCGGCAATAGCGTCGACGACTTTCATGGAACCTCCTTGAAATCAGAGTAGCGCGATTAACAAAGATTCGTCAGTCTGTTGGTCCAAATTGTAGCCGATGAAACTTACCGGTCGAGATCCCTCACTTTGTTCGGGATGACATCCTGGAGTGACCTGTCAATTAACCTGGCAAGGCTCATCAATTGCGAGGGGACTACACGCTCGCAGTTTCCCAATACTTCTCTTTCTTCAACTGTTCCGCGACATATTGTTTCGGGTCGAGCTCGGATGAGATTTTGCTGGCGATGCAGGCGACGTGGCGCATGTCGTTGGCGTCGGCGGTTCGAATGACATGCGGCGGTTCCTTGCCGGCCTGCACGGCGCGAACGCATTGCAGCAAAAATTTGCGCACCGTAATCACGGTGATGTCACTGATTCCAAGATGCTCTTGCGAGCGGTCGTAGATCGGACCCATGCTTTCGGTGGCGCAGGAATCGTGAATGAGAAAGATCTGTCCCATGCCGGTGAATGTCTCATGCTTTTGCTGCTCACGATCTTGCCGATAGTTGTTCTGTAGGTTGCGCAGCTTGTGAAAGTCCGCGCCGATCTCATCGTCATGCTGTCTTTCATCGTTCCGGATCGGGCGGGTACGGCGAAAGTGGATGTTGTAGCGCATACTATGTGTATCGTCGATGGGTACATGGGAATGGATGGTGTAGCCTTCGGGGTTCCCTTTCAAACCGCCAGTGGGAATAAATCCGTGGCACGGCAGCACGATGTTGGACACGCGCAGGTAAATGGTCTCGGCATCGATCTTACGGCAGGACAGCATTCTGACGCCGTAATCCATCTCAACCCCTTCCAATTGAGGCGCCGAATCCGCCGCGTACAAAACGCCGTCGCCACCGCCGCGCTGGCGCTCGCCGGTAAAATTCTTGTGCAGGACGGAAAGATGCGATGAATCGCATTCGCCTTCGAGGCCTTGCAACCAGCTGCAGTCCTGAACGGACTTGGTAACATACAGATGACTCGACGGCAGATTCATCCACTCATAATTCGGCAACAGAGGAATTTTATCCGTCGGACCGAGATAGCTCCAAACAACGCCTGCGGCCTCCCGGCATGGATACGCGGTGTGGTGGACTTTATTTTTTAGTGTGCTCCCAGGGGGTTCCGCGGGGGTTTCCAATACGTTGCCGTCGATATCGTACTTCCAGCCATGATAGATGCAGCGCAGGCCGCAATCTTCATTGCGACCGAAGAAAAGTGAAGTGCCGCGATGGGAGCAATGCTCGTCTAAAAGACCGACGCGCCCCTGGCTGTCGCGAAAGGCGACGAGATCCTCGCCGAGCAAACGCACGCGCACCGGGGGAAAGTCGGGCTCAGAAATTTCGCTCGACAGCAAAGCGGGAATCCAATAACGCCGCATAAGCTCGCCCATGGGTTTTCCTGGGCCGACTTGGGTAAGTAAGTCGTTTTCTTCTCGCGGTAGCATGGTCAATCCTTTACATTCTTTTCCCTGGTCGATCTGAATTGCAGCATTATCTGGCAAATAATTTCAACTTCTCTGCGGGAAAGCGCACGTAGATTTGTTTTGCCGGTGCGCTTTGAGTCGATTTAAAACGGAGCCGTTTACCCCCGACGATCAGATCACATACGGTCAGCTCGCCTAGAAAAGTCGATGAAACGACTTCGGCGGCAAACTCGTTTTCCAAACCGGATGGCGCCGCAGAAAGCTCGAGTTCTTCCGGGCGAATCGCGATAGTGACGTTTTTAAATTTCGGGTCGGGAATCCTGCAGGTCATTTTTCCCAAAGTGGTTTCAATTTGGCTACCGTTGGTGACTACCCCATCGAGTAAGTTCGTGGAGCCGAGAAACTCGCAGACCTCGCGACTTGACGGCATCTCATAAAGCTCCCGCGGCGGCGCGCACTGCAGCACTTTGCCTTTGCTCATCACCGCCACACGATCGGCCAACGCCAGCGCTTCCACCTGATCATGGGTGACGTAGAGCACCGCGATGCCAAATGTCCGCGACAGATTCTTGATTTCGTCGCGCACCTCTTCACGAAGGCGCGCGTCTAAATTGCTCAGCGGCTCGTCCATAAGCAGCACCTTTGGCTCGACGGCGAGAGCGCGTGCCAACGCCACCCGTTGCTGCTGTCCGCCGCTTAAAAATGGTGCCGGACGATCGGCAAACCCGGAAAGCTGTACCATTTCCAAGGCGTTTATCACTTTCTTTTTGATCTTCTCGCTGGAGAGTTTCTGCGGGCCGTTGGCCAGGGGAAATGCGACATTTTGGTACACGGTCATGTGCGGCCATACCGCATAAGACTGAAACACCATGCCAAGTCGGCGCGTCTCAGGCGCGGTGAAAAAATTCCGCTCGGCGGAGCTGACCAGCGCATTACTGATCGTAATTTCGCCGCCATCAGGTTTTTCCAGTCCAGCCACACAGCGAAGCAAGGTCGTTTTGCCTGAACCGCTCAGCCCAAGAAGAACGAAGAACTCGCGTTCGCCGACGTCGATCGTGACCCCATCGACGGCGCGAACAGACTCGGTGCCGGACTTATAGTCTTTGATAAGATTCTTGATCGAGATCACGGCCTCATAACCTGACCTGAGCGATCTACCCTTGTCGCCGCGAGAAGCGAAGCACCGATTCTTTAACTTTGCCGCAGTTATTCAACCGTTTTCTCTATCACTCCAACGGTGATTTGCAACTAGAGTTCCGGCGCTAATTTCTGATGCCAAAGCCTACGGGTTGGTAAAATTTAACCGCCAATAATAATTGGCCAAACCGAGGTATTCGTGGATCGTTATGAAAAGTTTATACGCGACATGCTCGTTCGGGAAAAAATCTAAGGGCGTGAGTTGAAATTCGGCGAGCGAGAAATCGGCGGCAGCCGGGATAGGTTCAGGCGCGATTGCGGAGAATACCAACAGGCTGCGCGGCATATGTATCGCCGAGGTGACGAGTAAGTAGCGTTTCCAGCCGTTTTTTTTGAGCAGCTTTTGAGTTTCGACAGCGCTCTCGAAAGTATCGCGCGATTGGTCCTCGCCGATCACCTCGCTTTTCGGCACTCCCCAACCGATAAGGTAATCGCGAGCGATCTTGTTCTCGTCTTTATCGGAAGTAAATGGATTCACATGGCCGCCCGAAACGATGATCGGCTTGGGCTGAATTCGATAGAGGCGCCAGGCTTCATCCAGACGGCGAAACATGAATTCATCGATCGTCGGGAAAGGAATCAGCCCGCTGGCGGGGGTCATGCTGCCGGTCAAAACGACAATCGCGTCATAGGCGCCGACCCGGTTCGGGTCGAGCACGGGCGGATGGCGCGTTTCCAGCGGATAGCGGAGCGCGTAGTTGACCGGCCCGCTGTGCAGCGCGAGAATCAGCAAAAAGGTAATGAAAAGCAGTTTGCGTGCCCAGGTTCGCCGCCAAAAAATCAGCACGGTCAAAAGCATGATCAGCCAGGGCGTCGGCGGCAGAAGGAGCGCTTTAAGGAATTGCTTGAGGATGAACATATGTTAGGCGTAGTTTCCCCCTCCTTCATCCTCCCCCGCGAGCGGGGGAGGAAAGAGGTGGGGGTCACAGAGCCGCAGAGTATGCAAAGGGTCTTGGCAATGTAATATGCAGGTCATCATTCGCTATCCGGCTGCTTTTCCGGCGCGGCGTTCGAGAAGGCGGGTAGAGCCATACAAGTTTTTTCGATCTGTTGGAGCGTCGGATACCGCGTAAGATCGCAGCCATAGCGGCGTGCGTTGCCGAGTTGCGGTACGAGGCAGATATCGGCCAGCGTAGGTGTATCCCCGAAACAAAACTTGCCGCGCTTGGGCTGCGCGACGATCAACTGCTCGAGAGCTGATAGACCCAGGTCGATCCAATGCTGTGCCCAACGATTCACTTGGTCATCGGTTTGGTTGTATTCTTTCTTGACGTGGTTGAGCACACGCAGATTCTGTATCGGGTGCACCTCGCAGGCGATGACCAACGCCATGCTTCGCACCAGCGCGCGGTCGGCAGGATCGCTCGGCAACAGCGGCGGCTGGGGATATTTCTCATCAAGATACTCGACGATGGCGAGCGATTGGGTCAGAACTCTTCCGCCGTCTTCCAGCGTGGGCACGAGCGCTTGCGGATTGACCGCCTTATACGCCGCGGTGAATTGCTCGCCGCCGCCGCGGCGCAAATGGATCGGCGCTTGCTCATAACTCAAGCTCTTTAGATTGAGAGCAATGCGCACACGGTAGGACGCCGAGCTACGGAAAAAAGTATAGAGCTTCATGAAAATTCCTCAAACTTGGAATAATGGAGCGTTGGAGCGGTGGAGTGTTGGGTTAAAATTCCCAATACTCCATAGTCCATCACTCCAATTGCATTTTTCACTAAAAAAATATTCTTCTATATTCCTTGCGTTTTTCCGCATAGGCGGCGGTATCGAGTTCGTCCATCTCTACGGTTTGAATTTTTTCGGCGTCGGCTATCGGCGGGTAGATTCCTTTACGCGTGACGAACTCGCCGTGCTTGGCCATTACTTTGAGACTGTCGTCGGCGAGAAAGTGATCGATCAATGCTTTTCCCGCATTCGGATGAAGCGCCCGGCTGCTGAGCGCGATGGCGTGGCCGTGGCTTAACATCTTGTCCATGCGCACGTATTCGAGCGGCGCCCCTTTCTGACCAAACACAACGACGTACTTGAGATAACTAATCGCAAGCGGTGTTTCACCCGTGGTAACACGTTCAGCGGCATTGAGTACGCCCTCGACGATCACTGGCCTGGTCGCGCCGAGGCGGCGCAAGTAATCGTCGGCGCGCTCTTTGCCCATGAGCTTATGCAGACTAGCCGGCCACATGACCGCCACCGCGCCTCGGGTTGGATCAGGAAAAGCGAGCTTGCCTTTGAATTCGGGTTTCAACAGATCTTCGAGAGTCTTGGGCGCCTTGTCGGGACTGATGATGCTCTTGTTGTAGAGGATGCCGACGACGCTGGTGCGGTAGCTCGGGCCCAACTGCGGATGAATGAGCTCCGCCGGGAAATTTTTCGCCAAGGGCGAATTATAAGGCGTGAATGCTCCATCCTTGAGCATGATCTCCATCGGCCCGGCGTTGTTGATTACCACATCGAAGAGCGGCTTGCCGGCCTTGCGTTCGGTGATGACGCGCTCAAGCACCGCGGCGCCGGACGCGCGCCAATATTCAAGGGCAAACCCCATCTTTTTTTCAAAGAACTTCTGAATCCCTTCGAAGATGTCCTGTTCCATCGAGCCATAGACGATGACTTTGCCTTCTTTTTTGGCTTCGCCGATGAGCTTGGTATCCTGGGCGAAAAGCGGAGAAGCGAGACAGAGAAACAGATAGCAATAGAAAAAGAATTTAACCCCTCTCATCAATCGCCTCGTGAACACAAGTAGGGACACGGCATGCCGGGTCCCTACGCCGTCTCGCAAAACCCGCGTTCGCTACGCCGCCAATTCCACGGCTGTTACGAACGGCAGCCCGCTCGCGATTTCGCGCGCGCCCGAGTCGTCAATTATTAGCAACGACCCGTCGGAAGTGCCGGCGACCATGCCGTTGCCATCAGGAGTCGGGCACATATGCATGACGCCTCCTTTGAGATTGTCGACGATTTTTTCCCACGTCGCTCCTTTGTCACGGCTACGAAAGATTGCCGCAATGGCGCCTTCTTCGCGGATCCAATGGTTCGGTCGCCCCTTGGCACAACCGACATAAACAACGCCATTCCTGTCTTCGGCGACGGATGTGCCGTAATCGTGGGTCTTGGGCGAAATGTTTTCCCAATGACCGGCGCGGTCGAAACTGCGGAAGCAAGCTTCGCCGCACGCGAGGTAAACCATCCCGGTATTTTGTTCGGAAGCGAGGATCTCGTGAACGTCCATGTCGGTGAGTCCCTCGTTGGCCGGCGTCCACGTATAGCCGCTGTCATCGCTGATCAGCATGCCGCCGACTTCAATGCCGGCATAGAGCCGCGCTGGCGCGGCCGGATCGTAGGCAAGATAACGCGCGCGAGACTGAAGCTCCGGGCTCGGTGGAAAATTCGCTCCCGCGCTGTTGACACGCGCTCCCTCTAATTCTTCCCATCCGCCGTTCTTGCTGCGATAAACAGCCGACGGGATCGTTCCGACCATGACGCCGCCGTTCAACGCCAAGGCTGAGAAAAGCATCATCTTTGGTGTGTTCGGTTCGGCCCGCTTCCAGCGCACGCCGGCGTTCTCGGTGTAGAAAAGACCGGAATGCTCGCTGCCGGCGTAAATCTTTTGCGGGTTGTCCGGATCGACGGACATGCAGGTGAGCGTCCAATAGGTTAAATCGCGCTTGGTTTGTCGAAGCTCTTTACCGTCTTGCTCGAAGCGATACCATCCCGAAAACGTTGCGACGTGGAGTGCCTTTTTGCCGTTGTTGCGACGTGGAGTGCCTTTTTGCCGTTGCTACTCATAGATAACTCCTTTGGTACAGGGCCGGCAGAATTTAGATTTCTTTTAACTCGTTAGGGGTGGAAATCGCAAACGGAGCCGCCGTCACGTTAAGCCTTGGGGCGCAGTTCGGATTCAACTTGTTGAATTGCTTCTTCTAGCCAGATACGAAAACGATTAGCGGCGGACTCGTTTCTGAATTTGCGTGAACGGGCGGATTGCAAAACTTCCAACGACTCTTGCGAAGAAAACGCCACAAGGCCGTCGAGAGCTTCTTGCCAGATTTTTTCTTCCGGAGCATTTAGGGCTTCGCCAAGAAATGGCAGGGCCGCTACGTCGCGGCGTTCCCAAGCGACCTTGACGAGAAAAGCGCGGACTTCGGGAAGTCGTTCACTGCGAAAGATATCGATCATGGCAGGCAGCACGTCTCCAGGCATCTCCAGCAATTCGAAGAAAGCCGCTTCCTTGTCGCCACTGCGAAATTCCTTGAGCACCGCCCTGACTTCAGCTTCCATTTCGATCTAACACCGCCAGAAGTCGATTAGCTCTTTTGAGTCGACAATTTCGGCGAAGCGTTCCATGCGCTTGAGAGCGGCGTTGTGGCCTTCCTCGGTATACGTGCCCACGCAGTCACGCACGACGACCATGAAGTAGTTACGGTTGAAGCCCTCACGCACGGTGGCTTCGACGCCGCCGTCGGTGGTGCAGCCGATCATCACGATCGTGGTTG
>WNGA01003852.1_pt1 | contig 23639 bp, 17 predicted proteins | sample 5400061 | NCBI WGS metagenome assembly WNGA01 (sample SAMN13153366, study PRJNA577476) | soil metagenome | isolation source: 100 cm soil or saprolite under grassland replicate 2 | place: USA:California | collected 2016-06-15
CGGAGCCACGCCGCGTTCGACGCCTCGCGCGAGCGGTGGGACCGTTCGGTCGAGGACGCGCTCGCCGCGCCGCGCAAGGCGGTCGAGGACGCGCGCACCGCCTGGGGGAAGGCCCGCGGCGCGTTGCACGACGCGGGCGCCCTGCCCTTGCGCGACCGGCGCGCCATGCTCGAGCGCGCGGAGCGCGAGTGCCGCCGCAAGCTCGACGACCTGCGCGCCACCGAGGCGCAGCGTTACGGCGAGAAGGACCGGGCGATCGCGGAGCTCAAGAAGCGCGGCGAGCCCAAGGAGCGGCGGACGCTCGTCGCCACCGCGTACTGGCGCTGCGGCTCCTGAGGGGTCGGCGCGCCCGCGCGCGGGCTGCCCAGCCCAGGCGGAAGCGCTCGCGGTGTAAGCCCGCTCGGGGCGGGCGAGGCGCTCAGGGGATCGGCTTGGCCCGCACGGTGCCGGGCGGGTCGAGCTCGAACCGGATCGGTACCGCCACCTTCCCGCCCTGCGCGGGCGCGAGGGGCACGAGCGCCTTCGCGACGCACGCCGCGAGGTCGGCATCGCCCACCGAGTCGGCCGAGATGGCCGGACGCTGCCCGCCGAGGTCCGCGACGAGGACGCCGTCGATGCCGGGATCGCGCTTCAGCGCCTCCGCGTAGCAGGCCTCGAGGTCTGCCGCCCGCGCGAGCACCGCCTTCTTCGCGTCGGCGGGCCCGGAGATCGGCTCGCCCACGTCCACGTGCGGCTTCGCCCCCTGCGCGACGGAGAGGACCGGCCGGTCCACCCCGGCGCCACCCCGGGCGAGGACCTTGTCCCCCTCGACCCAGCGCCACGAGACGGGCTCCACGCCGAGCGTGAGCTTCTTGCCGCGCGCGCCTGTCCCGCAGGCGGCGTCGTCCGGCAGGTCGAACACGAGCGCGAGCGCGAGCGCGCCAACCCGCTGCGCCTCGAGCACCCGCCGCGCGCCGGCGGCGTCGAGCTCGACCGGGAGCCCGCGCTCCTCGGTCGGCCACAGCCGCGCGGTCCCCTCCGCGAAGGGGACCTGAACGGGCTCCGCGAGGGCGAGCCGGCGCTCCGGCCCGTCGTAAGGCGCGAACGCGAGCCCCGCCGCCGAGACGACGACCTCGTACCGGGTGACGATCGCGGCCTCGCGCGCCGCGTCGTGTGCCGTCTCCGCCTCTCCGCGCTCGACCGCGTCGCCTCGCGTCCGCAGCCGCTCGGACGGCTCGAGCGCGTGGCACAGGCGCGAGGCGTCGTCGGCGGTGACGAGGCGCACGACCGGGCGATCCGGACTGGGGTCGCCGGCGCGGACGGCGGGCACGGATGACCTCGTCACTGGCTTCCCCGCAGGGGCGGCCGCCGCGGCCGTCGCCGCGCAGAGCAGGCCGCGCGGGGAGCGTCCCGGGCTGCTCGCCGTCCACGTCGAGCAGGAGGCTCGCGCCGGGCGCGGCCTCCGCCTCCACCGTCCGGGCACGCAGGACGCGCGTGTTCGGGAGGGTCACGTGCGTCCCGTCGTAGAGCATTCGCTTCTTCGTGATGAAGTCGAGGAGGCCGATCCCCGACCAGATGACGACGTCGAAGAGCCCGTCGTCCACCCGCGCGTCGGGAGCGACCTGCATCCCGCCGCCGAAGAAGCGGCCGTTGCAGACCGAGAAGGAGGTGATCCGCGCCTCGCTCCAGGGGCCGCCGTCGACGCGCCAACGGACCGGCCGATCGGACCAAGCGAGGAGCGCCTTCGCGGAGGCGACCATGAAGGAGAGCCGCCCGTCCCCGAGCTTCAGGCCGCGGTTCACCTCGCCCGCGACAACGCCCGCGAGCCCGAACCCCGCGACGTTCGCGAAGTGGCGTACCTGGGCGGTCCCGTCGTGCGCGGAGAACTCGATCCGCCCGAGGTCGCAGACGAGCTCCCGCCGACCCGCGAGCGAGCGGACCGCGCCCTCGAGGTCCTCCGGGATCCCGAGCGTCCGGCGGAGGTCCCCGCCGGTGCCTCGCGGGATGAAGCCGAAGAGCGGATCGGGATCACGCGGGTGGGCGGCGGCGAGGCCGTCGATCACCTCGCTCGCGGTGCCGTCCCCGCCCACGGCGACGACGAGCGCCCCGCCGGAGCGGACCGCGTCCCGGGCGAGCCGGACGCCGTCCCCGGGCTCCTTCGTGAAGGCGCACTCGAACTCACCTACCGCGGACCGCACCGCCCGGGCGATCCGGTCGAAGTGGCGGCCCGTCCGCCCCGCCGCGCTGCGTGGGTTGACGATGAGGTACGGCTTCACCGTGGTGAAGGATAACAGGGCGTGGCGCTCGAGGCCGCGACCGCCCTCGAGCCCGCGTGAACACGGCGAGCCTGCTCCGGCGCACGTCGGCAGCCCCCGCGGGCCTGAGTTCCTTGGACTCTGGTGCATGCGCGCAGGGTGCGCGCGACTTGATCCGGCACAAGCGAGGAATACATTCGTGGCTTGTTCGGGTGTACGCGCCCGTGGACAATCCCCCGGTGCTGTTGACACCCGGTTGCTGGGTCGCACTCCTTCGTTGCGCCCTGTTCGGGCTGCTGCTCGCGGCGCCGCTCGCGCGGGCGGAGATCGGGCTCCTCCGCGTCGACACGAAATGGCACGCTCGGGCGACCGGCGTCGCCACCGTGCTCGCCCTCGCGCTCGCCTCGCCCCACTTCGCCCCCGGCCACTGCGAGTTCTGCGGCTCGGACCGGATCGACGACGCGGCACGCGCGCGGCTCCTGTGGCGCAACCCGGCGGCCGCGCGCCTCACCTCGGACATCCTCGTGAACGGCGTGCTCCCCGCGGCGGTGCTCCTCAACTCCGCCTGGTACGCGAGGGACGCGGGCGAGCCGTCCGCGTTCTGGATGGACGCGCTCGTCATGACCGAGGTGGCGGCGCTCACCGCCGACGTGAACGGCGTCTCGAAGGACGCCGTGGCGCGGCGCCGGCCGTCCGCCGGCAGGAACGCGGGGGGCGGCGGCGCCCGGAGCTTCTTCTCGGGCCACACCTCGTTCGCGTTCGCGCTCGCCACCTCCGCGGGGACCATCGGCACGCTCCGCGGCTACCCGAGCGCGCCGTGGATGTGGGCGGGCGGCATGGCGGTCGCGACCGGGGTCGGCTACCTGCGGATCGCGGGGGACGCGCACTGGCTCACCGACGTCGTCGCGGGCGCGGCGATCGGCGGGCTCGTCGGGTTCGCGGTGCCGTGGACCTTCCACCGCGTCCAGCGGACGCAGCGCTCGTTCGACCTCGTCCCGAGCGCGGGGGGCCTCGCGCTCCTGTTCTAGAAGCTGCCGGCGAGCGCGAGTCCGCCGCCGCCACGGAGCGCCACCGGCAGCAACGTGACGCTCGCGGGCGGGTCGCGCCGCTTCACCTCGCCAGGCGCAGCGGCCGACTCCACCACCGTGCGGCCATGGGCGACCGCGGTCTTGCCGATGCCGTAGCCGATCGCGATCGCGAGGGGGTAGTCGCTCGCCCAGTGGACGTCGTTGTTCATCATCTGGAAGCCGAGCAGCGCCATGAGCCCGTAGCCGATCGGGCGAACGAGGCGGTACTCGGGGTAGTTCTCCGCGAGCACCGTCACCGTCACCATCGCCGTCGCCAGGTGCCCGGAGGGGAACGCGTCGAACGCCGGGACGTTCTTCTGGTAGACGGTCGGATCCGGGAGCGGCTGCCACATGCCGCCGGGCTCGGTCGCGCGGCTCGGGCTCTGCCGGCCGGTGACGTGCTTCAGCGTCTGCACGACGAGCGCGACGGACACGAGCCCGCCGGCGAGCTGGCTCGTCGTCTGGAGGGCGCGGGAGTCGGACGCGGCGAGCCCGTACCCGAGCAGGCCCACCGTGATCCCGACCGGCACCATCCCGTCGCCGAGGTAGTAGAGGCCGGAGCCGAGGTCGGTCGGGTACTGGATCGGAATCCCCGGGACGACGTCCTTCTGCTTGCCGGTCCCCGAGACGTGCACCGCGCGGCCCGCGTCGTGCGCCGCGCGGGAGAGGTCCTGATCCACGAGGAGGAGCGCCACGGTCGCGACCCCGAGGCCGCCGATCGCGAGCGCGTTCTCGCGGCGGAAGCTGCTCTTCAGCCAGCGGCCGACGTCGAGCGGCCCGTCCAGCAGGAACGAGTAGAAGCGCGGCGTCTCGTAGCAGGCGACGCGGGCCGCGTCGACGCGGTGGCAGGCGCCCCCGGCGTCCGCCACGGGCGCCTCCGCGGCGGCGGCGGTCCCGGTCGAGAGGAGCCCGGCGGCGGTCAGCGCCGCGAGGAGAGCGGCGCGGACCCCGACACGGGCACGCCGCACGACGGGCACGGCGATCGCGTCGCGAGGCGTGACCATGAGGGGCACGGATAGCACGGCGCGCCGCGTCCGGGAAACGCGCCCCCCCGGCGGTCGCGGTGCGGCGCCGTCCTACCCCGCGCCGCGCCGCGAGGCCGCCCGCAGATGGGCGACCACACTCGAGATGGGAACGCGCGTCGGGCAGAGCGCGTCGCAGCCGGTGCAGCCCGCGCAGGCCTCGAGGGCGTCTGCCGCGAGCGGCAGATCGGCGAAGCTCCGCGCGTACAGCCGGAACGCGGCGTGGAGCCCGAGCGCGCGCACCGCCGGCGTCGCGCGCGCGAGCTCGCACCCGGTCTCGCACAGGCCGCACGCGATGCAGGCCGACGCGGCCTGCGCGACGGCGCGGTCGTCGAGGCGGGTGGGGACGAGCCCCTCCGAGACATAGGCGGCGCGGAACCGGTCGAGCCCGCTCCCGCGCTGGCGGAAGAGCCGCTTCAGCGGGTGCGCGACGAGCGCGCGCCAGGCGAGGTAGACGAGTGCGCCGGGGCTCGCCACCGCTACCCCCCACCCGCCGCGGCGCGGCCCGCGAGGAAGCCGGTGAGGATCGCGACGCCGAGGCCGGTGCCGTCGGTCGCCTGCTCGTGGCCGCCGAGCACCGCGCCCGCGGCGAAGAGGCGCGGGTGGACCGGCCGGCCGCGCTCGTCCTGCGGGCGGAGTGCACCGTCCACCCGGAGCCCCGCGGAGAGGAGCGGCTGCGGGCGGCGCCGGTCGCGGACGGTGAGCGACGCCGCAGGTCGGAGCGCGAGCTGGACGCCCGCGTCGCGCCCCTCCGCCGCCTGGACCGGCAAGCGGAGCGCGGGCTCGGCGAGGACGCCCCGCCGCGCGATCCCCCCTCCCACGAACCGGCCGGTCGCGAGGATCCACGCCGCGGCGCGGAGCTCGCGATCGCCGAGCCGGACGGGTTCGCCCGGCGCGGGCGCCGCGGCGACGTCGGCCTGCACCACCTCGACCCCCACCTCCGCGAGCCGCGCCTCGATGGCGCGGTGGAGCCGGAGGCCCGGCACGCTGGGAACGTCGGAGAGCGTCTCCGCGACCGGCACGCCCGCCCGCTCGCGAATCCGCGCGAGGACGCGCGCGGCGGGATCGAGCCCGAGCACGGGTGGGAAGAGCGCGGCGCCCGCCCCCGCGGGGAGCGCGGCGCGCAGCGCGTCACCGAGCGCCTCCGCGGCGCCGGGCCGGTCGAGCGCGAGCGCGAGCTCGTGCGGGCGGGCGGCGCCGGGCGCGACGGCGGGGAGGTCGAGCTCGATCGCGCGCACCTCGGGGCCGCCGCGCGGGCGGTAGCGGGCGAGACCCGCGGCGACGAGCGGCGCGTCGAACGCGGCGTGGCCGCGGAACCCCGCCACCGCGAGCGTGCCGCGGACGGCGAGGAGATCGCCGTCGACCGTCGCGTGCTGGCAGAGCCCGACGCCGACGGCGCTGCCGTACAGCGTCGCGAGGAAGCGGCGCCGGTCGAGGGGCGGCGCGAGCACCTGGCCAAGCTCCGCGGCCGCGAAGGCGAGCGCCTCCGCGAGCCGCTCGACCCCGGCGACGGCGTAGGGGTGGTCGCGCCAGGCGGCGGCGAGCCGCTGCGCGGCCTCGACGGGGGACCGGCGTGACGCGAGCGGCTCTCCCGGCAGCGCGCCGAGGTCCGGCGCGACGGAGATGGCGCCGGAGGAGAGCGCGGTCGCCCCGGGGGCGCGGCGCACGAGCACGACGGCCGCCCCGCGCGAGCGGGCGGCGAGCGCGGCCGCCGCGCCCGCCATCCCGCCGCCGACGACGAGCACGTCCACGTCCCGCGCGGCCGTCACCACGGTACCTCGAGGAGCCCGGTCGCGCCGCGGACGAGCTCCTCCTGCGCGAGCTGCGCGCCGTCGAGCACCGCCCGCCGCTCCCGCCACCCCTGGTCGAGGAGGTCCGCGAGCTCGGCCCGGATCCGGTCGGCGTCCCAGCCGAGCTCGCGGCCGGCGAGCTGCGCCGCGATGCGTGCGCAGTCCACGCCGGCGCAGGCACCGAGCCCGACGCGGCAGCGGCGCCGCAGATCCTGGAGCCGCCGCACCTTCTCGTGGCGCGCGCAGTGGACCACCTCCGCCGCGAGGATTCCCTCGTCGCGGCAGAGCACGAGCCCGAGCCGCGGGTCGTCCGCCACGAGCCGGAGCACCTCGCGCGCCCGGCTGCCGTGGCGATAGACGAGCCGCGCCGCGACCGGCGCCGCCACGAGCCCGTCCTTCGCGAGGAGCGCCGGATCGGGCACCTCGTCGCCGCCCGGCAGCGGGACCTCGTGCGTCCGGCAGGTGCCGTGCGGTCGCCCGAGGAGCTCCAGGATCCGGTCGGTCGCCTCCTCCGCCTGCGCGCGGTACGAGGCGAGCTTTCCGCCGACGAAGGAGAGGAGCCCCGCGAGCCCATCCGCCGCGCCGTCGTGCAGCTGGTGCTCGCGCGACAGCGCGTCCTCGTTCGCGCCGTACTCGAAGAGCGTCGTCCGGACGCCGCACCAGGCGCGGGTGATCCGCGCGTCGCGCACGCCCGGGACGAGCGAGGCCGCGCCCTCGAGGAGGTACTCGATCTCGTCGTTCGTCGCCTCGAGGTCGTCCGGGTCGCCGTAGTAGTCGTCGTCGGTCGTGCCGATGATCGACTCGCGCTCGTGCGGCATGAGGAACATCTGTCGGCCGTCCACCGCCGCACAGATGACGCCGTAGTTCGAGAACCGCCGGTCGAGGGTGAGGTGGACGCCCTTCCCGGGCCGCATCGGCACGCGCGCGCCGTTCCGGCGCGCAAGCGCGGGGGACCACGCGCCCGTCGCGTTGAAGACGACGGGCGCCCGCGCCTCGCCCTCCTCGCCGGTGAGCACGTCGCGGAAGCGGACGCCGCGGACGCGCCCGCCCTCGCGCAGGAGCTCGCGCGCCTCCGTCCAGGTCCTGACGTCCGCGCCGCGTGCGGCGGCGTCGAGCGCGTTGAGCGTGCACAGCCGGAACGCGTCGATCCCCCACTCGTCGAGGGTCACCGCGCCCGCGAGCCCGCGGCGGAGCCCCGGCTCGAGCACGTAGAGCTCCTCCGCCGAGAGGCGGGTCGAGGGCTTTCCCCGCTTGAGCGGCTGGAAGAGGTCGTAGGTCCCGACGTAGACCTCGGTCGCGTACCAGGTCGCCCGCTCGACGAGCGTCGCGCCCTCCTTCCGCGACGCGAACGGCATCAGGAAGGGGATCCGGAAGAGGAGGTGCGGCGCGATCCGCTGGATGTAGCCCGAGTCCCGGCAGGCGAGCGCCGTCACGCTCCGGTCGGAGAGCATGTAGCGGATGCCGCCGTGGATCATGCCCGAGCTGTTCCCCGAGGCGCCGACCCCGAAGTCGGCCTTCTCGAGGAGGAGCACGCGGAGCCCGCGCATCGCGCAGTCGCGGGCGACGCCGGCGCCGTTCACTCCCCCGCCGAGCACGATCACGTCGTAGGCGTCCGCCACGGCGCGAGCGTAGCCCGGGTCGCAGGTCGCGAGGCGGAAAAGGATGGGCCGCGTTAGATCCGGGCGCGACGGAGGACTGACGCATGTTCGGCTCGAAGCTCCGGCTCCCGACGCCCGAGGAGGCGCTCCCCGGGCGCCCCGATCCCGTGCCCGTTCCCGAGCGCCACTTCGTCTCGGGGAACCGGATCGTGCCCCCGTTCGCCGAGGGCAGCGAGCTCGCCGACTTCGGCCTCGGGTGCTTCTGGGGAGCCGAGAAGGCCTTCTGGAGCGTGCCCGGCGTCCACGCGACGGCGGTCGGCTACCAGGGCGGCGAGACGGCCAACCCGACGTATCGCGAGGTCTGCACCGGCCGCACCGGGCACGCCGAAGTGGTCCGGGTCGTGTTCGACCCGAAGCGCGTGTCCTACGAGGACCTCCTGCGCGTCTTCTGGGAGTCGCACGACCCGACGCAGGGGATGCGGCAGGGGAACGACGTCGGCACCCAGTACCGCTCGGCGATCTACGCCCACTCGCCGGCGCAGCGGCGGGCGGCGGAGGCCTCCCGCGACGCCTACGACCGCGCGCTGCAAGAGCGCGGCTTCGGCGCGGCGACGACGGAGATCCGCGACTCGCCGCCCTTCTACTACGCCGAGGATTACCACCAGCAGTACCTGGCGAAGAACCCGGGTGGCTACTGCGGCCTCGGCGGCACCGGCGTCTCGTGCCCGATCGGCACCGGCGTCGGCGCGTAGCTCCGCGATTCCCGCGCCGGCCGCCCCGCGCCCCTGTAGCATCGGCCGGCCCTCGCCGAGGACCGACCCGATGACCCGCGCCCGCAACGGAGCCCCGATCGCCGCAGCGCTCGCCCTGCTCGGCGCGTGCTCGGGGCACGTCGCGCGGAGCGCGCCCGCGAAGGGCGACGGCCGCAACTTCGCCTCTCAGGTGCTGGAGCTCCGCGACGCCGCCCTGAACGCCCACGACCTCGACGGCGCCGCGAGGGCGTACGCCGTGGACGCCGAGGTCATCGACGCGGACACGGCGACCGTCGTCCTGCGCGGCCGGGACGAGATCCGCGCCGCCCACGCCCGGTTCCTCGCCGCCTGCCCGCGCGGGCGCATCGAGGTGCTCGACCGCGCCTACGGCGAGCGCGGCCGGATCGTCGCCGACGCGCAGCGCGTGTTCTGCGATCGGCCGCCGCCCGTGGACGGCTGGGTCCGCTACGAGATCGCCGGGGGCAGCATCGTTCGCGTGCTGAAGCACGCGTCGCCGCCGTTCGGCGGGTGACCGGCACGGGGCGTCAGAACTGGAACGATCCGACCTCGCCGCCCTGCCGGCTGCTCGCGCGCGAGAGCACGATGGTCGCGACGATCCCCACCGCCGTCGCGACGCCGAATCCGATCGCCCTGACACGGTCCTCGTCTCCGTAGCGGATGCGCCCGTTGTAGTCGGACGTCGAGAGCCCGGCGCGGACGTTTCCCGACGCGTCGAGCATCGCCCTCGCCGCGGAGTACTGCTGGGACGCGCGCGTCGCGTTATCCACGGTCCCCACGACCGCGAGGATGGTCGCGGCGCCGGTGGCCGCCGCGGCCAAGCCGTACGCACGCGAGGGCCTCCCCGGCTGCATCGGCGCGAGCGCCCCCGCGAGCGCGGAGCCGGGCCGCGGCACCGCCTGGAGCGCGAGCGTCGGACCGGACGGCGTGAAGACGAGCGCGGAGGCCTGCCCGGTCGCGAGGAACGCCGCGAGGGCCTCGAGGCCGCCCGGAGGCGGCGCGCCGCCGTCGAGCCGGATGCGCCCTTCGCGCTCCGCCCTGCCGCGGCGGAGGTCGTACATCGTCGCGACGAGAAGGACGACCTCGCCGTCCCGGAGGAGGGACGTCGTCACCGCCCGATCGAGCGCGAGCCGCGCAGCCGCCGTCACGATCCGGAGCGGCCGGTCCGACGACGCGAGCGCGAGGCCCGGCCCGCCGTCGGGCCGCAGCGCGTCCGCGACGGACAGGTCGAGCCGGAGCGCGCGATCCTCCTCCGAGAGGTCCGCCACGATGCCGGGCGCGCGCACCCCGCCGCGCTCACCCGCGACCCGGTAGCGTCCCGGCGGGAGCGCCACGGTCACGGGCGACGTCCCCACCTCCCGGCCGTCGACGAACACGCGCACGCCCGGCTCCGACTCGACCGCGAGGCGCCGCGTGCCGGCGGAGCGGAGGCGCTCGCGCGAGTCCTCCACGAGCGAGAGGAAGCTCGGCGGGTAGCGCCGCGCGTCCGGCCTCGTCTCCGGCGCGGCGCGCAGGAGCCGCTCCAGCATCGCCTGCGCCTCGACGCGGCGCCCGAGCTCCTGCTCGGTGCGGGCGAGCCGGAGCATCGTCGCCGTCCACTCCGCGAACACCTCCGCGGAGGGCGGGAGCGCCTCGAGCGCCTCGACCACCGCGCGGAGCGTCTTGATGGACGTGTCGAACTGCCCGGCGGCATAGGCCGCGACCGCGCCCGCGTGAGCCCGCTGCAGCTCGGCGAGCGACGAGGGCGGGGGCGGTCCCGTCATGCGCTCGCGCAGCTCCGCCGCGCCGAGGACGCCGGGCATCGCCGCGGCGAGCGCGGCGCGGAGCTGCGCCGTGGCCGCGGCGAGCTCGCCGGTCGGTCCGGGGGGGTCGGCGACCGCGAGGACGCCGAGCGCCTCCACCGCAGCGGCCACTGCGGGCGCGCAGGCGACGAGCAGCGCGACGGCGGCTGCGATCGGGCGCGGCGTCATGGCACCTCCCCGAAGCCGATCTCCACGTCCGAGACGAGCGTCCCGTTGTCCCACGGGAGCGCCGACGTCCCTCCCGCGACGACGACGAGTCCCGCTGGGAGGACCGCCACGGCGTGCGCGGTGCGTGGCACGTGCAGAGCGCCCGCAGACCACCAGGTCTCGGTCCGGGGCTCGAACCGCTCCACGGTCCCCGTCACCACCCTCGCACCGAGTTCGCCGGAGAGCCCCCCGACGAGCAGCACGTTCCCGCTCGGAAGCTTCACCCCGGGCGCGAGCCGGGCCGTGCTCATCGACCTGGTGTACGACCAGGTCCGCGTCGAGGGATCCCAGATCTCGGCCGTCGCGAGGGCGCGCTGCCCGTCCGTTCCGCCGGCCGCGAGCACCCGTCCATCGTCGAGGAGCACGACGGTCGCGCCGGAGCGAGGCTCGTTCAGGCTCGCGAACGGGACCCAGCGCCTCGCCGTCGCATCGAACACCTCCGCCGTGTCGAGCGCGGCGCCCGCCACCGTCTGCCCTCCCACGACGAGCACGTTCCCCCACGGAAAGTAGACCGCGGACGCGTCGCGGCGCGGCGTGGACATCGACGCCACCGGCGTGCTCGTCCCGCGAGACGGATCGAGGATCTCGGCGTCCGCGATGGCCGTCGGGCTCGACTCGTCGCCGGCGGCGCCGCCGGCGACGAGCACCCTGCCGTCGCCGAGCAGCGTCGCGGTGTGGAGGAAGCGCGCGTTCGCGAGGGGACTCTCTCGCCACCAGTTGCCGGTGGAAGGATCGTAGAGCTCCCAGGAGCCGACCGGGAGCGCCGTGTCGGGGTCCACGCCGCCCGCGGCGAGGACGACGCCTCCGGAGAGCGTCGTCACGGTGTGCCGCGACCGCGGCGTCGCCATCCTCCCGATGCCGTACGCGCCGGTGCCGTTCCAGACGAACGCCGGCGAGTGGGGATCGCAGATCTCGAAGCCCGGATCGCTGAAGCTGAAGCCCCGCCCGCCGGCGACGAGGATCCTCCCGTCCGGGAGGGCGCTCGCGGACAGGCCCATCGCGTACGAGGCGTTGCCCGCCCTGGCCCAGTTCTCGACCTCGAGCGTCACGCCGATCCGGTCGGACGAGGCGGACCCCGGAGCTCCGACGGTCACCGAGCCGTAGTAGGTGCCGGCGGGGAGCCCTGCGGCGTGGGTCTCCACCTTCACGACGTAGGGCGGCGCCTTCCCGACCAGCGTCGCGGCGAGCCAGGGATCCGAGACCGAGAGGTCCGGCGGCGGGAACGTCCCGCCGAGCGCATCCACGACGGTGACCATCTGGGAAGGCGGGTCAGCCGCACCGACCAGCGCGGAGAACCGGGGCCCCGCTTCGGAGACCTGGAGGAGCGGCGCGACGGCGCCCTGGACCTTCAGGCTCAAGCTGAAGCTCGCGGATGAGTACCCCGGCGTGCCTCCGAGCGGTTTCTCCATCGTGGACGAGACGCCCACTCCCGCCCTGCACTCGGACAGGAGCGGCAGGACCGCGAGCGCCGCGGCAACCGGAGTGAACGTCACGGCGTACCCCGCTCCGCTCGTCGTGACCGCCGCCTCGATCCACTCCGAGGCCGCCCAGCCGAGCTCCGGATGGCTCGCGTCGAAGCACAGGAGGTCGTACACGACGGCAGTCGGCAAGGGCGTCTCGATCGCGGTCGCGGTGACCGGCGTCACGAGCACCGTCCTCGCCGCGGGGGGAGCGCCGCCCGGCTCCGTCTGGAACCGAACGTCGTGGGTGGACGCGAGGAACGACGGCGCCGCGACGTCGGCGTAGACCGAGACGTTCCGGGCCCCCGCGATGCCCGGAGCCCGGACCACGACCATGCCTCCGTAGCTGCCGGGCGCCGTGAAGAGGGCGGGGTCCTTGGGCCGGACGACGATCTTGTACGGATCCGCGCTGCCCGTCAGCTCGGCGGATAGCCACTCGCTGCCCCACTCGACGCTGACCGTCGGCTTCGGGAGGCGCTGGACCGCGGTCGAGGTCACGAGGATCTCGTAGCTCGAAACCTCGCCGGCCCCGACCCCCATGAGCACGTACTCCGCGGAGACCGCGAAAGGCGGCGTCTCCGGGAGCTGGTGCGGTGGGTCGCACGCCGCGAGCGCCGCGAAGCACGCGGACGAGAGAAGGATTCGCGCTGCCCTGTACATCGTCGCTCCCGGGACAAAGTCCGTCATACCCCGGGGACACCGTGTCCCCGCAAGGTGGGGATCGGAGGACGCGCCCGATGTGACCTCGGGCCGGTGCGATGATGTGCGACGGACGCGCGGGGCCGGGCTCAGAGGTCGGCGCGAGACGTCCTTCGGCGGCGAGGAGCGCCTACTTGGGCGGCTCGTACGTCGACTTCACGTACAGCTCCCGGAGCTGCTTCGCGTCCACGTCCCCGGGCGCGCCGGTCATGAGGTCCGTGCCCTTCTGCGTCTTCGGCCAGGCGACGACGTCGCGGAGCGACTCGGCGCCGGTGAGGAGCATCACGAGCCGGTCCATGCCGAGCGCGATGCCGCCGTGCGGCGGCGCGCCGAGCTTGAGCGCGTCGAGGAGGAAGCCGAACTTCGACTTCGCGTCCTCCGCCGAGATCCCCATCGCCTTGAAGACGCGGGCCTGCACCTCGGGGTCGTGGAGCCGGATGGAGCCGCCGCCGATCTCGAAGCCGTTGAGCACGATGTCGTAGCGCCAGCAGTAGACACGGCCCGGGTCGCTCTCGAGGTACTGGAGGTCCTGGTCGCGCGGGCGCGTGAAGGCGTGGTGCGCCGCGGCCCAGTGGCCGGCGTCCTCGTCGTACTCGAAGAGGGGCGGGTCGACGACCCAGAGGAACCGCCACTGGCCGCCGGAACCGTACTCCGGGATGAGCCCCATCTTCTTAGCGATGTGGACGCGGAGGTTCGCCATCACGGTCTGGACGACCGACTCCTTCCCGAACTGGAAGAGGAGCAGGTCGCCCGGCTGCGCGCCGGTCGCCTCGTTGATCGCCTTGCGGAGCTCGGGGGTGATCGTCTTCGCGAGCGGCGACTGCGTCCACTCGCCGCCCTCGCCGATCTTGGCGCGCGCGAGCCCCTTCGACCCCATGCCCTTCACGTACTCCTCGAGCTTCTCGACGTCCGTGCGCGAGAAGTTCGCGGACGCGGGGACGCGCATCGCCTTCACGATCCCCTTCGCCTTCACGGCCTCGGACATGAGCGGCACGCCGCCGCCGTCGTGCCGCTTCACGAGGTCCGTGAGGACGACGTGCGGCATGTCGAAGCGGAGGTCGGGCTTGTCGTTGCCGTACTTCGCCATCGACTCGTCGAACGGCATGCGGAGGAACGGGCGCGGGATCTCCACGCCGAGCACCTCCTTCCACAGCTTGACGATGAGCCCCTCGATCACGTCGAAGACGTCGTTCTGCTCGACGAAGGACATCTCGACGTCGATCTGGGTGAACTCGGGCTGCCGGTCGAGCCGGAGGTCCTCGTCGCGGAAGCAGCGCACGATCTGGAAGTACCGGTCGTAGCCCGCGACCATGTAGAGCTGCTTGTAGAGCTGCGGGCTCTCGGCGAGCGCGTAGAACTTGCCGGGGTTGAGGCGGGACGGGACGAGGAAGTTGCGCGCGCCGCCCGGGGTGTACTTCCCCATGAACGGCGTCTCGAGCTCGAGGAAGCCCTGGTCGGTGAAGTGGTTGCGGGTGAGGTGGTTCACCCGGGCGCGCGTCATGAGCGTCTTCTGGAGCGGCGCCCGGCGCAGGTCGAGGAAGCGGTACTGGAGCCGCTTCTCCTCGCTCGTGTCGATCTGGTCCTCGACCTGGAACGGGACCGGCTCCGAGCGGTTGAAGATCTCGAGGTCCGTCGCGTGGACCTCGATGTCGCCGGTCTTGAGCTTCGGGTTCGCGTTGCCGCCGCGCGAGACGACCTTGCCGCGGATCCCGACGCAGTACTCGAGCCGGAGCTGCCCGGCGAGCTCGTGCACCTCGGGGCGGACGTCCTGCTCGAAGACCACCTGGGTGATCCCCGCGCGGTCGCGCAGGTCGATGAACACGGCGCCGCCGTGGTCGCGGCGGTTGTTGACCCAGCCGAAGAGCACGACCTCCTTGCCGACGTCGGCCTTCGTCAATTCACCACAGGTGTGCGTGCGCTTGATCTCGCTGATGAAGCGGGGCAAAGGCGGCCTCCGGACCGGGGAACCAGGCAGCTAACATCGCGGAACCTCAGGCGTCAAGGCGTTCGGCGCCCTCGCGCGCCCCGCCCGGCGCCACGCCCGGGTTCGCGCGCCCGGGCGCCGGCGTGGCGATCGTGCAGGTGAGCGCGGGAGGGGACGATGACCGAGGGCGGCGTGTCGATCGATCCGATCTGCGGGAAGCCCGTCGTCGAGGACGACGCCGAGACGGTCGAGTACAAGCGCAGGACCTACTACTTCTGCTCGAGCCGCTGCCGCGGCCGCTTCGAGCGCCACGCCGAGCGGATCCACGTCTCCGAGCTCGCGAAGCTTGGCGCGCTGTTCGCGGAGAGGAAGCCGCACTGGGGCGTCGCCTAGCGGAGCCCAAGGCCTCGCCCGCCCCCGCCCCTGGGTCCTCAGGCGGCGGGGCGCACGTCGCGAAGCTTGAGCTGCAGCCGGCGGACGCCGTCCCATTCGTCGAGCCCGACGGTGAACGCCGCCTCGACGGCGCCGGCGCAGAGGCCGAGCCGGTCGCCCATCCCGAACCCGATCGCGTCGAGCCGTCCGAGCGCGAGCTTGAGGTGCGCGCCGCCCACCCCGACCGTCCGGGCCCGCGCCGCCGCGCCCCGGAGCGCGAACACCGGCTCGGGGTGTCCCGCGCCGTACGGGCCCAGGCGGGCGAGGTCGAGCGCGGCCCGCTCGGAGACGTCGCGCTCCTCCACCCAGCCCTCGATCCGGCAGCGGGGCACGAGGTCCTCGTCGCGCACGTGCGCGAGCGCGTGGGCCTCGAACGCCTCGCGGAACGCGCCGACCCGATCCCGCCCGATCGTCACCCCCGCCGCGTGGCGGTGCCCCCCGAAGCGCACGAGGTGCGCCGCGCAGGCCTGGAGCGCGTCGTGGAGGTGGAAGCCCTCGATGGAGCGGCCGCTCCCCTTCCCCTCCGCCTCGCCGAGCGCGACGAGGACCGCAGGCCGGTGGAAGCGCTCGACGATCCGCGACGCGACGATCCCGACGACCCCCGCGTGCCAGCCGTCCCGCGCGAGCACGAGCCCGCGCGCACCGGCCCCCACCCGCACCGCCGCGTCGTGGAGCGCCTCGTCGAGGATGGTCCGCTCGATCTCCTGCCGCGCCTGGTTCTCGCCGTCGAGCTCCCGGGCGAGCGCGTCCGCGCGCTCCGCGTCCGTCTCGAGCAGGAGCCGCACGCCGCGCCCGGCGTCGTCGAGCCGCCCCGCCGCGTTGATCCGCGGCGCGAGCCGGAACCCGACCTGGCCGGCCGTCACCTCCGCCCCCTCCGCGACGCCCGCGACCCGCTTCAGCGCGCGGACGCCTGGGCGACGGCTCCGCGCGAGCACCTCGAGCCCCCAGCGGACGAGGATCCGGTTCGCGCCCACGAGCGGCACCACGTCGGCGACGGTGCCGAGCGCGACGAGGTCGAGCGCGTCCTTCAGGTTCGGCTCCGGGCGCGCCGCGCCGAACCGGCCGCGCTCGCGCAGCGCCTTCCGCAGCGCCATCGCGAGCGCGAAGGTGACGCCCACCGCGGCGAGGTCCTTCGAGGGGTACCCGCAGCCGGGCTGGTGGGGGTTCAGGATCGCGACGGCCGCGGGCAGGTCCACGGGGACCGTGTGGTGGTCCACGACCACCGTGTCGAGGCCGAGCGCGGCGGCCGCGCGGACCTCGAGGGCCGCGGTGATCCCGCAGTCGAGCGAGACGAGGAGCCCGGCCCCCTCCGCCGCGAGCTTCTCGACCGCGGCGACGTTGAGCCCATACCCCTCGACGAGCCGGTGGGGCACGTAGGTGACCACCACCGCGCCGCACGCGCGCAGGAACCCCGCGAGGAGCGCGGTGGAGGTGACGCCGTCGACGTCGTAGTCCCCGTAGAGCGCGATCGACTCGCCGCCCTCGACCGCGCGGACGATGCGCGCCACGGCGGCGCCCATCCCCTTCATCGCGTGCGGGTCGGGCAGATCCGAGAGCGGCGCCGCGAGGAAGGCCAGGGCGTCCGCCGGCTCGGCGAGACCGCGGCTCGCGAGGACGCGCCCGGCGAGCGGGTGCAGCCCGAGGGCCTGGGCGAGCCCGTCCGCCCGGGCCGCGTCCACCTGCGCCTCGATCCACCGCCGCCTCGGTCCGCCGCCCTCCACGCGGAAGACCGGTAGCACGGCCGCCTGACAGGGACCGCACGCCACTCCGGTTTTGACGGAGCGGCACACGCCGGCGCATCATGCCCGCGGTGCGGCGCCGGGAGAGGGGCCGGCCGCCCAGGGAGACGGGATGAAGGTCGCGCTGCAGCTGACCGAGGCGCTCGCCGTCTTCCTCGTCATCTTCTACCTGTACTGCCGGTCGCCGGCGTTCAGGCCGCTCAGGCCGGATTGGCCCCGACCGCGGGGCAAGGTCCGCCTCTTCCTCGTCTTCACCGGGATCGCGATCCTCGGGAACTACCTCGGCGTGCCCGTCGTCGAGGGGCAGGCGATCGTGAACGCGCGCGCGGTCGGAGCGACGCTCGCCGGGCTGCTCGGAGGCCCGATTCTCGGCGGGCTCGTCGGCGCGACCGCGGGGCTGCACCGGGTGACGGCGATGAGCGGCATCGCGGCCCTCCCGGGCGCCATCTCGACGACGCTCGAGGGGCTCCTCGCCGGCCTCGTCCACCTCGCGCTCAAGCGGCGCCCGGAGCGGCTCATGACGCCGTGGGTGGCGCTCGTCACGACGTTCGTCGGCGAGGTCATCCACATGGCGATCGTCTACGTCATGTCCGGCCCGCAGTCCGCCGAGATCGTGCGGACGATCGCGCCGCCGATGGTCATCGCGAACCCGGTCGGCGCGGCGCTGTTCATGATGGTCGTGCTCGAGCGGCAGCGCGATCAGGATCGGGTCGCGGCGATGTCCTCCGCGCGCGCCCTCAAGGTCGCGGAGCGGACGCTGCGCCTGCTCGCGCGCGGCATCGGCCGCGAGACGGCCGGGGAGCTCGCCGCGATCATCAAGGAGGAGACCGGCGTCGGCGCCGTCGGCGTCACCGACACCGAGCGCGTCCTCGGCTGGGCCGGGATGGGGGGGGACCACCACCTGCCCGGGAACCCGATCGCCTCGCCGTACACGCGCCAGTCGATCGCGGACAACGCGGTGGTGTTCGCGGACGGCGTCCGCCAGACCTACGACTGCACCGTGTCGGCCGCGTGCCAGCTCAACTCGATGGTGATCGCGCCGCTCCAGGTCGACGGCGTGGTGGTCGGGACGGTGCAGCTCTTCGAGCCGCGCGACCGGCGCTTCCTCAACATGAACAAGTCGCTCGGCGAGGGGCTCGGGGCGCTCCTCTCGAGCCAGCTGCTCATCGCGCGCTACCAGGAGCAGAAGAGCCTGCTCGTCATGTCCGAGCTGAAGCTCGCGCAGGCGCAGGTGAACCCGCACTTCCTCTTCAACGCGCTCAACACGATCATCGCGATCCTCCGCCGGGACGGGGATCGCGCGCGGGACCTGCTCATCCACCTCTCGAACTTCTTCCGCAAGAACCTGAAGCGCGCGAGCGACGTCTCGACGCTCGCCGAGGAGCTCGAGCACGTGCAGGCCTACCTCGAGATCGAGAAGGCCCGGTTCGAGGGGCGGATCGCGGTAGAGACCGAGGTCGATCCCGCCCTCCTGTCGCTCCGCATGCCGGCGTTCACGCTCCAGCCGCTCGTCGAGAACGCCTTCAAGCACGGGCTCTCCGCGAGCCTGGGAGAAGGGCGGGCCACGATCCGCGCGTACCGCCGCGACGGCGCGGCGGTCGTGGAGATCGAGGACAACGCGGGGACCTGGGTCGAGCCGTGCGAGAAGGCCGGGCTCGGGATGCAGATCGTGGACAAGCGGGTGAAGAACCTCTACGGCGCGACCTGGGGCCTCTCCGTCACCTGCATCCCGCAGGAGCTGACCCGCGTCACCGTGCGGCTCCCCGTCGAGGGGGTCGCCGCGTGATCCGCGCCCTCATCGTGGACGACGAGCCGCACGCGCGCGAGGAGCTCGAGTCGCTGCTCGACGAGACGGGAGCGTTCGAGGTCGTCGGGCGCTGCGCCAACGCCGTCGAGGCGATCCAGGCGATCCGCCGCGACAGGCCGAACGTCGTGTTCCTCGACATCCAGATGCCCGCGATCTCCGGGTTCGAGCTCCTGTCGATGATCGACGACGCGGACCTGCCCGAGATCGTGTTCGTGACCGCCCACGACGAGCACGCACTGCGCGCGTTCGAGGAGCGCGCGATCGACTACCTCCTGAAGCCGGTCGGGCGCGACCGGCTCGCGAAGACGGTCGAGCGGCTCCGCCGCGCGCACCGCCCGCCGCCCGCGGACGCGGGCTACCCCCGGGTCCCCATCCGCCGGATCCCGTGCCTCGCCGGCCGCGCCATCAAGCTCGTCGACGTCCCGGACGTCGAGTTCGTCCGCTCGAGCGAGGCGGGGGTGTACGTCGTGACGGCGAAGCAGGAGCTCTTCACCGAGCTGACGCTCAAGGTGCTCGAGGAGCGCGCACCGCTCGTGCGCTGCCACAAGCAGGTCCTCGTGAACGTCGACCAGGTGGACGAGGTGAGCCTCGAGGAGGGGCTCGCCGTCCTGCGGACCCGCTCCGGGAAGAGCGTTCCCGTGAGCCGCCGTCACCTCGCCGGGCTCCGCCGGCTCCTCGAGATCTGACGCGGGGTCCCCTCCCGCTCGCCCCCGCCCCGGCGCCGGTCGCCCCGCGCCGCCGACCGGTCACCGGGATGACCCCGGGATCGCCCCGCGGGCGTGGGACAACGCGTGCGCCGGCCCACCGGACACCCGCCGAGGAGAGAGCCCATGACCTGGACGCAGACCTACACGCCGCTCGGAAACCTGTACGTCTCGGCGCTCGTCGCCGCGATCCCCGTCGTCGTGCTGCTGGGCGCGCTCGCGTTCTTCCACGTGAAGGCGCACATCGCCGCGCTGCTCGGCCTCGCCCTCGCGATCGGCATCGCGGTGGGCGTCTACGGCATGCCGCTCTCGATGGCGGGCGCGTCCGCGGCCTACGGCGCCGGGTTCGGGCTCCTGCCCATCGGCTGGATCATCCTGAACGCGATCTTCATCTACGACATCACGGTGAAGACCGGGAAATTCGAGGTGGTGAAGGACACCATCGGCGGGCTCGCCGGCGATCGCCGCATCCAGGTGCTGCTCATCGCCTTCGCGTTCGGCGCCTTCATCGAAGGCGCCGCCGGGTTCGGCACGCCCGTCGCCATCAGCGCGGCGATGCTCATCGGCCTCGGGTTCAAGCCGCTCGCCGCCGCCGGCCTCGCCCTCATCGGCAACACGGCGCCGGTCGCCTACGGCGCGCTCGGCACGCCCATCATCACGCTCGCCAAGGTCACCGGCCTCAACGAGATGGCCCTCTCCGCGATGGCGGGCCGGCAACTCCCGCTGTTCTCGCTCATCGTCCCGTTCTGGCTCGTGTGGGCGATGGCCGGGTTCCGCGGCATGCTCGGCGTCTGGCCCGCCTGCCTCGTCGCTGGCCTCTCCTTCGCGATCCCGCAATTCCTCGTCTCGAACTTCGTCGGGCCGAACCTCGTCGACATCGTCGCGGCGGCCTCCTGCATCATCGTCACCTACCTGTTCCTGAAGCTCTGGCAGCCGAAGGAGGAGTGGCGCTTCCCCGAGGAGCGCGTCTCGGGCGCGACGCCGGTCGCCGCCGGACAGCGCAAGTCGGTCGGCGCCGCCGCCTCGTTCCGGAAGCACTCGTTCTCCGAGGCGTTCATGGGCTGGATGCCCTGGATCGTCCTCTCGGTGGCCGTGTTCATCTGGGGCCAGCCGTCGGTGAAGACCTGGATGAACGGGATCTTCAACCCGACCTTCGAGGTGCCGTTCCTCCACAACCTCGTGCTGAAGGCGCCCCCGGTCGCGGCGAAGCTCGTCCCCGAGGGGGCGAAGTACAGCCTGAACCTCTTCTCCGCCACCGGCACCGGCCTCCTGCTCGCCGGCATCGTGGCGGGCCTGTGGCTCAAGCTCTCGCCGGTCACGCTCGCGAAGACGTACCTCGCCACGCTGAAGCGGGTCCGGTTCTCGCTCCTCACCATCGCGGCGATGCTCGCGCTGGGCTTCACCACCCGCTACTCGGGCTCGGACTCGACGATGGGGCTCGCCTTCGCGTCGACGGGGGTCCTCTTCCCCTTCTTCTCGCCGCTCCTCGGCTGGCTCGGCGTCGCGCTCACCGGCTCCGACACCTCCTCGAACGTGCTCTTCGGGAACCTGCAGGTGGTCTCGGCCCAGCAGATCGGGATGAACCCCATCCTCGCCGCGGCCGCGAACAGCTCGGGCGGCGTCATGGGCAAGATGATCGACGCGCAGAGCATCGTCGTTGCCTCGGTGGCAACGGGGCAGGACGGCCACGAGGGCTCCATCCTGCGCTACGTGTTCTGGCACTCGCTCGCCCTCGCCTGCCTCGTCGGCGTGGTCGTGCTCGCGCAGGCGTACTGGCTCAGCTGGATGGTGCCGAAGTAACCGCGCGGCGGAGGAGGCGGACCATGCTCGAGCTCTTCAGGGCGAAGGCGGAGGCGGTGAGCGCCGAGGTCCTCCACGTCCCCTCCCCCGCCGCGGCGGTGGACGCGATCACGACCGTGCTCGAGCGCGAGCACGTCGAGGATGTGCCGGGTGGGCGCGCCGTCTGGTGCGAGGGCCGGATCCTCCAGGGGACCCTCGACCGCGACGCGCTCGCCCGGCGCTTTCCCGGCCTCTCCTTCGACGTCACGAGGGAGCGCGCGGCGGCGAGCCGCGTCGGCGTCACCGAGTTCGACTGGGCGCTAGCGGCGACCGGCACGCTCGCGCAGGACGCGAGCGACCCGCGGCTCCGGCTCGCCTCGATGCTGACCGAGACGCACGTGGCGCTCTTCCGGACCGCCACGCTCCTGCCGGATCTCGAGTGCCTGCTCGCGCGGGTGGACCCGCGGCGCGCGCGGTACCTCGCCTGCGTCACGGGGCCGAGCCGCACCGCGGACATCGAGCGGGTGCTCACCATCGGCGTCCACGGGCCGCGGCGGCTCGTGATCGTCGCGGTGGACTGAGGGCAGGCGAGGAGGACCATGGCACCCCCCGACATCAAGCGGCGAATCGCGGACGCGCTCGACAACGGGCAGCTCGGGGGCGCGCTCGGTCGCTTCAGCGAGGCGTACACCGCCTCTCGCGCGCGCGCCTACGAGGGGATCGACTTCGAGGGGCTGCGCGACCGGCTCGTCGCGATCAAGGACCGTGCCGCGAGGCAGCTCGACGCGCTCGCCGTGCGGTTCGAGGCCCAGGCGACGGCGGCGGGCGCGCGCGTCTTTCGCACCTCCGACCCGGAGGAGGTGCGCCGCTACGTGCTCCGGCTGTGTCGTGAGCGCGGCGTCCGGCGCATCGCCAAGTCGAAGTCGATGGCGACCGAGGAGCTTCACCTCAACGCCCACCTCCAGAAGGAGGGGATCCGCGTCGCGGAGACCGACCTCGGCGAGTGGATCGTGCAGCTCGCCGGCCAGCGCCCGTCGCACATGGTGATGCCCGCGATCCACCTGTCGAAGGAGCAGGTCGCGGACCTCTTCTCGCGCGAGGTGAAGGAGACGCTCTCCGCGGACATCCCGAAGCTCGTCGAGGTGGCGCGCCGCGAGCTGCGCGAGGAGTTCCTCGGCGCCGAGCTCGGCATCACCGGCGCCAACGTCGCGGTCGCCGAGACCGGGACGCTCGTCGTCGTCACGAACGAGGGGAACGCCCGGCTCGTCTCGACGCTGCCACCGATCCACGTCGTCGTGGTCGGCGTCGAGAAGCTCGTCGAGCGGTTCTCGGATGTCGAGCCGATCCTGCGGGCGCTGCCGCGGAGCGCGACCGGCCAGCTCCTCACGAGCTACGTCTCGATGTTCACCGGGCCCGCGCCCGGCGTCGACGGCGCGCCGAAGGAGCTGCACGTCATCCTCGTCGACAACAAGCGCAGCGAGATGGCGAAGGACCCGCACTTCGCGCAGGCGCTCCGCTGCGTCCGCTGCGCGTCCTGCGTGAACGTGTGCCCCGTCTACCGGCTCCTCGGCGGCCACGTGTTCGGCGGCGTCTACACCGGCGGGATCGGCGCGATCCTCGCCGCCTGGTTCGACGCGCTCGACGCGTCGAAGGACATCCAGTCGCTCTGCATCCAGTGCGGCGCGTGCACGCAGGTCTGCCCGACGCGGATCGACATCCCGGGGCTCATCGTCGAGCTGCGGGGCAAGCTCGTGCGCGAGCGAGGCCAGTCCTTCCTCCAGAAGACCGCCTTCCGGGTCGTCAACGACCGGCGGCTCTTCCACGGCATGCTGCGCGCCGCGTCGAAGGCGCAGCGGCCGTTCGCGAAGGGCGGCATGATCCGCCACCTGCCGCTCTTCCTCTCGGGGATGACGAACGACCGCTCGCTCCCGCCGATCGCCGACGAGCCGCTGCGCGACCGGTTCCGCTCGCTGCCGCAGGCCGCCGCCCCGCGCGACCGCGCCGCGCTCTACGCGGGCTGCCTCATCGACTTCGCCTACCCGCAGACGGGCGAGGCGGTCGCGCGGGCGTTGCGGACCGCGGGGGTCGAGGTCGTTTTCCCCGAGGGCCAGACCTGCTGCGGCGCTCCGGCGCGCTACGCCGGCGCCTTCGACGTCGCCGCGCAGAACGCGATGGACAACATCGCGGCGCTCGAGGGCGCCGACGCGCGCTGGATCGTGTCCGCCTGCCCCACCTGCACGGTCGCGCTCCGGTACGACCTCGCCTCGACGCTCCGCGCGCAGGGGCACGAGGACTGGGCGCGGCGCGCCGAGGCCCTCGCGCCGAAGGTCCGGGACTTCTCCTCGCTCGTGGCCGAGCTCGTCGACGAGGGGCGCCTCGCGCTCGCGCCGCTCGCGGAGCCCGCGACGGTGACCTACCACGACTCCTGCCACCTGAAGCGCAAGCTCGGCGCGCACGTGCCGCCGCGGCGCCTCCTGCGCGCCTCGGGACACGTCGTCGAGGAGATGGCGGAGAGCGACACCTGCTGCGGGATGGGCGGAAGCTACTCGCTCACGTTCCCCGAGATCAGCCGGCCCATCCTCGCGCGCAAGCTCGAGAACGTGCG
>WNGA01012552.1_pt1 | contig 23638 bp, 26 predicted proteins | sample 5400061 | NCBI WGS metagenome assembly WNGA01 (sample SAMN13153366, study PRJNA577476) | soil metagenome | isolation source: 100 cm soil or saprolite under grassland replicate 2 | place: USA:California | collected 2016-06-15
GGTCGACCAGTGGCGCGAGGGCCAGCGCGAAGCCTTCGGCGCGTTGCAGTGCGAGACGTTTCGCGGCCAGCTCACCGAGCACGATCGACACGTACGCGATGGCCACGGTGATCAGCACCAGCGCGGCCGCGTCCGCGATCGACGGCGGCAGGCCGAGGTCCTGCAGGCGGGGCGACAACGCGCTCGCCAGGGTGGCGCCACCGAACGCAGCCGACAGGAAGCCCATCAGCGTGACGCCGATCTGGACCGCGGACAGGAAGCGGTTCGGGTTCGCGGCGACCCGGGCGACGGTCTCCCCGCGCTTGCCGCGCTGCGCCAGCGCCTTGATCTGGCTCTCGCGCAGCGACACCAGTGCGATCTCGGCGGCAGCGAAGACACCGCCCACGAGCACGAAGACGAGGATCAGGATGATGTTGACAAGAGTGTTGTTCATCGGAGCGGCTGGGTCAGCGTCCTCTCCTGCGCGGGGTCCGGCGCTGGATCGGACGCCGTGATCGGTGCACCTCGTCCATACCCGAAAGGGTAGCGGGGCAACCTGGCTGGTTGCATGTCCGATCGACCGCGCTATATTGTTTGAATTTGTTGACTTATGATGGAATCGCGCGATCCGACCGTGGCTCGCGTGACGACGAGAACGGAACATATGGACATCGCGCGCACCGCACGCAGGACGGACACCTTGTTGTCCGACGGCCGCGAGCTCTTCTACTACGACCCGGCCGACGCGCCGGTCCGGGTGCCGGTCGCGGACGGCCGTGGTCTGCCGCCGCAGGTCACCGGGGCCGAACTGCGCACCGATCCGCTGACCGGTGACGTGATCGCCTACGCCACGCACCGCAACACCCGCACCCACCTGCCGCCGGCGAACGAGTGCCCGCTGTGCCCGACGAAGCCGGGGCACGTCACCGAGGTCCCGGACCCGGACTACGCGGTCGCGGTGTTCGAGAACCGGTTCCCGTCGTTCGCCGGGCCGGGGCGCTGCGAGGTGGTCTGCTTCACCAGCGACCACGAGACCTCGTTCACCGAGCTGTCGGTCGGGCAGGCCAGGCTGGTGGTCGACGCGTGGGCGGACCGGACCGCCGCGCTCAGCGCCCGGCCGGATGTCGAGCACGTGTTCTGCTTCGAGAACCGCGGCCGTGAGATCGGCGTGACGCTGCCGCACCCGCACGGGCAGATCTACGGCTACCCGTTCCTGCCGCCGCGGATGACGACCCTGCTGGCGCGGGCACGGGAGTACCAGGCCGTTGCCGGGGGCAACCTGTTCGCCGACGTGCTCGCGGACGAGCGCAAGGACGGCGCACGGGTCGTCGGCGAGACGTCGTACTGGACCGCGTTCGTGCCGCGTGCGGCGCGCTGGCCGGTCGAGGTGCACCTGTACCCGCACCGCCAGGTGGCCGACCTGGCCGAGCTGACGCCCGACGAGCGCGGCGACTTCTGCCTGCTGTACCTGGACGTGCTGCGCCGTCTCGACAACCTGTACGACGCTCCGTTGCCGTACATCGCCGCGTGGCACCAGGCCCCGGTGCGGAAGGATCGCGAGCTCGGGTACCTGCACCTGGAGATGCTGTCGATCAAGCGGGGGGCGGACAAGATCAAGTACCTCGCCGGATCGGAGTCGGCCATGGGCGCGTTCGTCAGTGACACCAGTCCGGAAGACGTCGCGGAGCTGATCCGCAAGGCGGCGCCGTGAGTGCCTTCGCGTCGTCGTACGGCCGGGAGCCGGACGGGGTCTGGCGCGCGCCGGGCCGGGTGAACCTGATCGGCGAGCACACCGACTACAACGACGGCCTGGTGCTGCCGATCGCGCTGCCGCTGCAGGTCACGGTGGCGGCCGCTGCGCGCGACGACGGGATACTGCGGCTGCGGTCGCGGCAGGACGACGCGACGGTCGAGCTGGCGCTGGACTCGCTGGCGCCGGGGTCGGCGTCCGGCTGGACGTCGTACCCGGCGGGCGCGGCGTGGGTGCTGCGGGACGCCGGGTACCCGGTCGGCGGCGCGGACGTGCTGGTCGACTCCGACCTGCCGACCGGCGCCGGGCTGTCCTCGTCCGCGGCGCTGCTCTGCGCGACCGCGACGGCTCTGCTGGACCTGGCCGGCATCGAGATCGAGCGCGCCGAGATCGCCCGGCTGGCGCAGCGGGCCGAGAACGTCTTCGTAGGTGCGCCGGTCGGGTTGATGGACCAGATGGCGTCGATGTGCTGCACCGCCGGGCACGCACTGTTCTTCGACGTGCAGGCGATGACCGTCGCGCAGGTGCCGTTCGACCCGGCCGCGTTCAGGCTGCGGTTGCTGGTGGTGGACGTGAACGCGCCGCACCGGCTGGTGGACAGCGAGTACGCCGATCGCCGGGCGAGCTGCGAACAGGCGGCAGCGATCCTCGGCGTGCCGTCGCTGCGGGCGGTCACCGACCTGGACGGCGCGCTGGCCCGGCTGGACGACGACGTGCTGCGCCGCCGCCTGCGGCACGTGGTGACCGAGATCGGCCGGGTGTCCCAGGCGGTGGAACTGCTGCGGGCCGGCCGGCTGCGGGAGGTCGGGCCGCTGTTCACCGCGTCGCACGCGTCGATGCGGGACGACTTCGAGATCACCGTCCCGGAGCTGGACGTCGCCGTCGACACCGCACTGGAGACCGGCGCGCTGGGCGCCCGGATGACCGGCGGCGGCTTCGGCGGCTGCATCATCGCCCTGATCGAAGAGGCCGCTGCCGACCCGACCTACGCGGCGATCGAGAAGGCCTTCGCCGACTCCGGCTTCGCGGCCCCCAGCCTCATCGTCGCCGACCCCTCCGACGGCGCGGGGCGCCTACGCTGATTCCGGTCGCACGGCTTCTACACTCCGCGTATGACTGCGATGACGCACAGTGAAGCCCTCGCGGAGTTGCGTGCGTGCGCCGAACAGCTCGAGCGGCTCCTGGCCGACCTCGACACAGCGGCGCAGGCGGCTGCGGATGACCAGGACGAAGGTGAGAGTGCCGCCGAACCGGGATAGGCCGCGTTGTCCACAGGGGAATCTGCAGACTCCGTGCGCCACTCGCTAGCTTTCTGTGCAAGCGAGAGAACGGAGTCGTTGTGGCGGTCGTCGATCTTCTCTCTGTACATCAACGTACAGAGACGTACAATTCATGCATGGGTACGGTCACAACCAGCGAGGCGCGTGCGACGCTTCCAGACCTGCTGAACCGGGTCGGCGACGGCGAGGAGATCACGATCACCCGCCACGGCCGCGCGGTCGCCGTGCTGGTGCGGCCGGACGCCTTGCGGAGCAGGCGAGTCGGGCCGCTGCTCGAGGACGCTGACCGACTGGATCGAATGCTGGCCGAGGCAAGACGGCGGCCGCTGCCGGCAACCGGCCTGACCGCCGAGCGCGCCGAAGAGCTGGTGCGCGAGGTCCGGAAGTCTCGCGACAGCCGATAGTGGACGCCTTCGACGCCGATGCGCTGATCTACGCCGCGATACCTGAGCACGAGCTCGGTCGGCGAGTCCGCGCCCTCATACCCGACGAGCCGGTCGCCGGCACACCGACCCGGACCGGATCTGTGCTGCTCCTTCCGGAACTGCTGAGCAAGCCGATGCGTGACGGTGCAGGCGACGAGCTCGACGACTTCCTCGCGCTGCTTTCACGTCTCGAGTTGCTGCCTGCCGACCGTGTCACGGCGAACGTCGCGACGGCACTGGCCGCGAAGTACCGGCTGCAGGCGGCCGATGCCACGCATCTGGCGACGGCTGTCGTCGTGGGGGCCGATCGATTCATCACGAACAACCAGAAGGACTTCCCGGTGACGATCACGGAGATCGACATCGTCTACCCAGCAGACCTACCTCAGCCTGACTGAACCCGCAGCAGCTGCCGGCGGATGACTGGGGCGAAGGCGAGGGTGGCGGCGAGCTGGAGCAGGCCGAGGACGACGTACGGGGTGCGTAGGCCGTAGCGGTGCGCGAGCCAGCCGGCGACCAGCGCACCGAGCGGCGCGGCGGCGAACGCGACCATCCGGTAGACCGACGTGACCCGGCCGAGCAGTGCCTTCGGCACGATCCGCTGCCGTAGCGAGATCGTCAGCACGTTCCACCAGGCGGCGCCGATCCCGATCAGGACGACGGCCGCGACGACCGGGGCCAGCGCGGTCAGCGCGCCCATCGCGACGATCCCGGCGCCCATCAGCACCGAGGCCACGGTGAGGCTGACGAACGTCCCGGTCCGGCGGTTCAGCCGCGGCGCCAGCACGGCTCCGATCACGCCGCCGACGGCGTACACCGCGACCAGCCAGCCGAAGCCGGCCTGCGGCAGCTCGAGCACCTGAAGCACGTACAGCACCAGGATCGCGACCACGCCGGTACCGACCAGGTTCACCACGAGCAGCAGCAGGCACAGCGACCGCAGCAGCTTGTGCGCCCACAGGTACCGCATGCCCTCGCCGAGCTCCCGCCACAGGTTCCGGTTCGCCCGCTCGGGCGCGGCGACGGCGGTCCGCTCCGACGCCACGAGTACGGCGGCCACCGCGAACCCGGCGGCGTAGATCGCGAACGGCAGCCCGGGTACGGCGACGAACAGGGCCGCCCCGACGGGCGGTCCGATCAGCGTCGCGCCGAGTGTCAGCGACACCTGGTGGTACGCGTTCGCCCGCTCCAGCTTCGCCCCGTCGACCAGCTCCGGCAGCACCGACGAGGACGCGTTGTCGAAGAACGGCGCCAGCACGCCGAGCAGGAAACCCGCCGCCAGCAGGACCGGAATCGTCTGCAGCCCGGTCAGCACGACGACCGCGAACACGCCGGCGACCACGGCCCGGGCCGCGTCCACCGTCCACATCACCGAGGTACGACGCCAGCGGTCGACCAGCACACCGGAGATCAGCCCGACCAGCAGCCAGCCGGACTGCGCCGCCACCTCCGTGAGCGAGACCACCCGCGGGTCGCGGGTCAGCGACGCGGCCAGCAGCGGCAGCGCGCCGAACTGGATCCCCTCGCCCAGGAACGACGCCGAGGCCGCGAACCACAGCACCCAGTACGACCGGCCCAGACCGCGCCGGTCCGTGGGGACGGCCGTCATCCGGCGATGACGAGCTCGCAGCCGGTGCCCTTCATCGCGCGCCGCGCGGCCGCGGGCAGGCCGGCGTCGGTGACGACGGAGTCGACCTCGTTCCAGGTCGCGAAGGTGCTCAGCCCGACCGTGCCCCACTTGGTGTGGTCCGCGACCACCACGACCTGGCGGCTGGCCGCGATGAAGGCGCGGTTGGTCTCGGCCTCCATCAGGTTCGGCGTGCTCAGGCCGTGCTCGGCGTCGATACCGTGCGCCCCGAGGAACAGCTGGTCCAGGTGCAACGACTGCAGCGCGGCCGTGGCCAGCGGCCCGACCAGCGCGTCCGACGGGGTGCGCACACCGCCGACGAGTACGACGGTCCGGTCCGAGCGCGTGTCGGCGTGGAAGATGTCCGCTATCCGCACCGAGTTCGTGACCACTGTGAGTTTCTCGACCCGGAGCAGGTGCCGGGCCAGGGTGTGGGTGGTGGTGCCGGCGCCGATGCCGATCGCGCTGTCCGGGCGCACCATCGTCGCCGCCTCCGCAGCGATCGCCTGCTTCGCGGCGGACTCCTGGCCGATCTTGGCGTCGAACCCCGGCTCGTGCGCGCTGCGCAGCCCGACCGAGGTCGCCCCGCCGTGCACCTTGTGCAGCACGCCGCCGGCGTCGAGCGCGTCCAGGTCGCGGCGGATCGTCATGTCGGACACGCCGAACAGGTCCACCAGCTCGGCCACCGTGACCGCGCCGCGACTGTTGACCTCGGCAACGATCGTCGCCTGCCGCTGCGCCGCCAGCGGTCCGGCCCGGCCGCGGCCCTCACGCGTCTGCGGCTCGCTGGTCCGGGACTCGCGCCCGCCCGATGTGCTCACGTCGTACACGATAGGTCCTCCGTCCCCGCCCGCCCCGGTACGTCGTACCGGGATAAACGCGTTTGCGGGGCGGCGGACCGCGTTGGGAGGGTGGGGTATGCGATTTCCCGAGGATGTGCCGGTGCTGGCGGACGGTGCGGTGCGGCTGCGCGCGCACACCGAGGAGGACGTCGACGCGGCGACCGAGATGTGCCAGGACCCTGAGTTCGCGCGCTGGACGACGGTGCCGGTGCCGTACGAGCGGCGGCACGCCGAGGAGTTCCTGCTGGAGACGATCCCGGCCGGGTGGCGCGACGGCGGCAAGTGGTCCTGGGCGATCGAGTACGACGGCCGGTTCGCCGGCAACATCGACATGCACGACGGGCGTGGCGACGGTGGTGAGATCGGGTTCGGGCTGGCCCCGTGGGCGCGCGGCAAGGGTGTGATGACCCGGGCGGTGCGGCTGCTGCTGTCGTTCGCGTTCGACGAGCTCGGCTGGGACGTGATGATCTGGCGGGCCAAGACCGGCAACTGGGCGTCGCGCCGGGTCGCGTGGCAGACCGGGTTCCGGCAGTTCGTCACGGTTCGCGGGGGCATGGTGGCCCGTGGCGAGCGCTCCGACGAGTGGGTCGCGACGGTGCGGGCCGGCGAGGACCTGGAGCCGCAGGGGCGCTGGCTGACCGTGCCGGTGCTGGAGAACGACGTCGTCCGGCTGCGCCCGCTGCGCGACGACGACGCCGAGCGGATCGTCGAGGGCACGGGCGACGAGCGGACCCAGCACTGGCTGTCCTTCATGCCGTCGCCGTACGGCCTGGCCGAGGCGCACGCCTGGCTGGCGCGCACCCGCGAGGAGGTGGCGACCGGCTCCGCCGTGCCGTGGGCGATCGCCGACCCGGTGTCCGACCGGCTGCTCGGCAGCGTCAGCGTGTTCCGGCTGGGCCACGACGGCGACGCCGAGGTCGGCTACTGGGCGCACCCGGACGCTCGCGGCAAAGGTGTCGTGACGGCGGCGGTGCGGCTGGCGACCGGTCATGCGTTCAAGGCCGAGGAGGACGGCGGCGTCGGACTCCACCGGCTGTACCTGAAGGCGGCCGCGGGCAACACCGCATCGCAGCACGTCGCCAGGTCCACGGGTTTCCAGCTGTGCGGCACGGAGCGTGACGGCGACCGGCGCCGGGACGGAAGTTTCGAGGGCATTCTTACTTTCGATTTGCTGGCAACGGATGTCGCGAACGGCTCCGGCCTGGTTGAATCGCCCGGTGACCGACTTCGTTGAGCTCGTCCGGCGCTGGCAGGCCGGCTGGTCCGCCTCCCGCGGCTGGACCCGGGTCGTCGACGAGGACGGCATCCTGAGCGTCCGGGTCGGGCAGGACGACCGGCCGACCGAGTTCGTCGTGCTCGACCCCGACGGTCACCCGGAGCGCCTCGAGCGAGCCGCCGACCTGGCCTTCGAGAGCCGCAGTACGGCGTGGGTCACGCTGGCCACGGCGGATCGCGAGGCCACCGAGGAGCGGCTGATGGACCTCGGCCTGGACGTCGAGCGGGAGCCCGAGTGGTTGATGACGATCGAGCTGGCCCAGCAGCCGTCGCTGCAGCTGCACTCGCGGTACGCGCTGGTCTCGGAGCTCGAGGAGAACGTGATCGTGACCCGGGCCACGCTGCACGGCGCGGTCGCGGCCAGCGGGCGGATGGCCGTCGTCGGCACCGACGCCGTCGCCGACCGGATCGAGACCGAGCCGGCACACCGCCGCCGCGGCCTCGGCAGCGCGGTGATGTCGGCCCTCGTCGAGGCCGCCGAGGCGCGCGGCGCGACCCGCGGAATCCTGATCGCACCGCGTGACGGCCAGCGGCTCTACCGGTCGCTCGGCTGGCGGAAGGTGGCCGACATCGTCGTCGCCCGGGCGCGCTGACCTGGTCACAGGACGGTCTCGTCCGGTAACCTCTCGCCTCGGACCACGGGCCGTACCGACAGACAGGACTTTCTAGGCGATGGCTGCTGGACAGCACGCCCCCAGCCGGCGTGACCGGTTGGTCGGCCCCGCCGTGACCGTCGCCGTCGTCATCCTGGTCACCACCCCGGTCAGCTGGGCGATGCTGGCCTTCGACGACGGCCACCACCTCGCCTCCGGCATCTCGCGCGAGGCCCGCGCCACCGCGATCGAGGTGAGCACGACCCGGACGTCGGCGCCGAGCCGCGGCGGCGGTGACGTCGTACGGCCGCCGAGCACGGCCGCCAGCCGGCACCCCGGCCGGGGTGCCACGTCGATCCCGGTCTTCTCCCCGGAGCCCCGGCCCGGCAACGACCAGCCGGCCGGCCCGCCCGCCGAGGTGACACCGTCCGCGACCCCCACGCCGACGCCGACCGTCAGCCCGACCCCGACCGTCACGTCGAGCACGCCGGCGCCGACCACGACCAGCGAGTCGGCACCGAGCGACCTCGAGTCCGAGGTGCTGCGGCTGACCAACATCGAGCGGAGGAAGAACGGCTGCGGCAACCTCACCGCCGACCCGTCCCTGACCGTGTCGGCCGGCCGGCACGCCGAGGACATGGTCGCCCGGCACTTCTTCGACCACGTCAACCCCGACGGCCTGGACCCGTTCGAGCGGATGGCGGCCGCCGGGTTCCACGGCTCCGCGATGGCCGAGAACATCGCGATGGGCTACGACTCCCCCAAGGCGGTCGTCGACGGCTGGATGAACAGCGACGGCCACCGGCGGAACATCCTGAACTGCGGTTACAACCGTCTCGGGGTCGGCTACGACCCCGGCACAATCAAGGACGGCTACGCCAGCGGCAGCTGGGTGCAGAACTTCGGCACCACCTGACTCGTTATGCGGTAACGTCCCGTCGGTCGCCTGGAGACAGACAGCTACGCCGATCGAGGTGCTGGGGGGATCAGCCAGCAACCGCGAAGGGATGTCCGCAGGAATGGCCAACGCTGCCCGCAGGGCTCGCAAGCGCACCGCGCCCGCGATCCTGAAGCCCACGATGGCCGTGGCCGGTGTGCTCGCCCTCGTGATCCCCGCCGCCTGGCTGATGCTCCGTGACGGCGACGGCCCGGCCGAGGCGGCCGGCGACTCGGTCCCGTTCAGCACCATGACCGACGACCGCTACCCCACCGAGCCGGTGGCCGGCGCGCCGTCGCGCACCCCGTCCGCAACGCCGTCGCGCACCCCGAGCGAAACCCCGAGTACGACGCCCAGCCGGACGCCCACCAGCGAGCCGAGCACGGTCGTGACGACCACCGAGCCGACGCTCGTCCCGACCCCCACGACCACGTCCGGCCGTCACTCCAGCCAGACCAAGTCACCGAAGCCGACCACCTCGACGTCCACGCCGTCGCCCACGCCGACGGACGACGGTGACATGACCGACCTCGAGCAGGCACGTTTCGAGGCCATCAACACCAAGCGTGCGCAGCGGGGATGCGCTCCGGTGCTGGCCGACAGCCGGCTGACGCACGCGGCCCGCGCCGAGGCGTCGTACATGGACGACTCCGACAACTTCGACCACGACGGCGGGGGTGGCCCGCGGTCGCGGATGGAGGGCGAGGGCGTCACCGCCGACCGGCTGGGCGAGAAGATTCAAGCCGGCGACGGCAACGAAGAGCTCTGGAACGGTGGTGTCGGCGACGCCGGCACCGACTGCGCGGTGAAGCGGGTCGGCATCGCCTACGACGGCGGCGACGTCTGCATGAACTGGTTCATCGGCGTCTGCACCGATTCGGCCGACCCGATCTGGGTGGAGGACTACAGCGGCTGAGGCTCGCGGAGTGAGATCCGGTACGGCGCTCCGGTGGTCGCTCGGGTGACAATCGGAGTATGCGGGACACCTGGGAGGACGACGAACCGCCGCTGCTGCCCGCCCACAAGGGCATCCCGCCCGAGGCTCAGCGGATCGGCCTGACCCGCAACACCCAGGAGGGCGCGCTGCTCGAGTTCGCCGCCGCCCTCGACAACGCCAAACCCGGCCACCGCCTCGCGGCCTGGTTCCTCCTCCTCGCCTTCGTGGCCCCCGCGATCCTCACCCTCCTGATCACCATCTTCTAGCCGGCCACACCCCTTACCGCAGCAGCGAGCGCCACTCGGCGCCGTCCGCGACCAGCAGACGCGGTACGACGGTGACCGGGAACGGCTGGGCCGCTTCGAAACGCTCGTTTCCTGCGACGAGCGTGACCTGGACGTACTTTCCGTCACGCAGCTCGTACGCCGTCAGGCTCGGGTGCTCGGCATCCGGCGTGACGATCCAGTAGGACGGGATTCCGAAGGCTGCGTACTCCCGCTTCTTCGTCGTCCGGTCGCGTTTCCCGGTGCTGCGCGACGCGACCTCGATCGCGAGCACGGGCGGTCTTGTGTGGAACTCGGGCTCGAAGAGATCCGCCGTGATCACGATGACATCCGGAATGCGGTGCAGATTGGGCGCGAGGTTCACCCCCGCGCCCGACAGAACCTCGAAGTCGTCAGGGCAGGTCACATCCAGCAGCGTCTGCAACCGGCTGACCACGCGCTGGTGGTTGTTGAGAGGCGCCGGGGTCACTTCAAGAATCCCGTTGACAAGCTCGTACCGGTTGCCGTCATGCGGCTGCCGCAGCAGATCGTCGACCGTCAGTGGCCGGTCCTCGTGCGGCCACAGGTCGTCGAGCGACGACCCCGGGTGGACTGTCCTTCGCTGCTCCGCCATGACACTCATGATGCCCTCTCACTCCCGCCTCCTGTAGCTCGATCCCGGCTGTCGGGGACCGCACCGATCCGGTCCAGTCGCCGAAAGCCAAGCAGGCAAGGGAATGCGGAGTGGTGAACTTCGCGTGGGCTGCGGATGTGGATCACGGCCCACACATGCGGAAGGACCGGCGCGGGATCCGCACCGGTCCTTCCGACGACCGCAACTGTCAGGCGGAGGCCATCTTCTTCTGGAGGTTCTCGTCGAGGGCGGCGAGGAAGTCCTCGGTGGTGAGCCAGGCCTGGTCCTTGCCGACCAGCAGGGCCAGGTCCTTGGTCATCTTGCCCTCCTCGACGGTCTCGACGCAGACCTGCTCGAGCGCCTGGGCGAAGCCGGTGACCTCGGGGGTGCTCCTCGACGGTCTCGACGCAGACCTGCTCGAGCGCCTGGGCGAAGCCGGTGACCTCGGGGGTGCCGTCCAGCTTGCCGCGGTGCTTGAGGCCGCCGGTCCAGGCGAAGATCGACGCGATCGGGTTGGTCGACGTCGGCTTGCCCTCCTGGTGCTGGCGGTAGTGCCGGGTCACGGTGCCGTGCGCGGCCTCGGCCTCGACGGTCTTGCCGTCCGGGGTCATCAGCACCGACGTCATCAGGCCGAGCGAGCCGAAGCCCTGCGCGACGGTGTCGGACTGGACGTCGCCGTCGTAGTTCTTGCAGGCCCAGACGTAGCCGCCCTCCCACTTCATCGCGGCGGCGACCATGTCGTCGATCAGCCGGTGCTCATAGGTCAGGCCGGCCTTGTCGAAGTCCGCCTTGAACTCGGTGTCGAAGATCCGCTGGAAGGTGTCCTTGAACTGGCCGTCGTACGCCTTCAGGATCGTGTTCTTGGTCGACATGTAGACCGGGTAGTTGCGCTGCAGGCCGTAGCTCAGCGAGGCGCGCGCGAAGTCCTCGATCGACTTGTTGAAGTTGTACATCGCCATCGCGACACCGCCGTCGTCGCCGTAGTTCGCGACCACGTGCTGGATCGGCTCGGAGCCGTCCGCGGGGGTGAAGGTGATGGTCAGCTGCCCGGCGCCGGGGATCTTGAAGTTCTGCGCCTTGTACTGGTCGCCGTGCGCGTGACGGCCGACGACGATCGGCTTCGTCCAGCCGGGCACCAGCCGCGGGATGTTGGAGATCACGATCGGCTCGCGGAAGATCACGCCGCCGAGGATGTTGCGGATGGTGCCGTTCGGCGACAGCCACATCTTCTTCAGGCCGAACTCCTCGACCCGCGCCTCGTCCGGAGTGATGGTCGCGCACTTGACGCCGACGCCGTGCTCCTTGATCGCGTTCGCCGCGTCGACCGTGACCTGGTCCTCGGTGGCGTCGCGGTGTTCGATCCCGAGGTCGTAGTACTTCAGGTCGACGTCGAGATAAGGGTGGATCAGGCGGTCCTTGATGAACTGCCAGATGATCCGGGTCATCTCGTCGCCATCGAGCTCGACGACGGGGTTCTGCACCTTGATCTTGGCCATGGCCTCGCGAGTCTCCTCAGAACAGAATTTTGCTTGACGTCAAGATATCTCTTCACCGCGGCGATCGGCAGCCCGGGCCCGGCCGGCGTGGATCTCCGCCTGGTCCTCGGGTGTCATCCAGTCGCTCACAGCCACCTCGTCGCCGACCGCGATCCGGCCGGGCCCGAGCACCGCGAACTTGGCGGCGAAGCTGACGCCGCCGCCGTAATCGGGCTCACGCCGGTACGACGCCAGCGTGCGGGTGGGTTCCGGGCCGGCCCGGCGGCCCGTGTCCTGGTCCACGGTCGGCACCGCGCAGCGGATCGCCCGGGTGGAGTGCGCCAGCCCGGCGGTGCCGATCCGCGCCAGCTTGACCCGGTCCTCGGTGTGCGGCTCGGGCCAGCCGGTGACGACGATGTTGGCGCGGAACCGGTTCATCGGGATCGGGTCCGCGCCGCGCTCGAGGATCCGCTGGTTGAGGGCGTCGAGCGAGGCCAGGGAGGTCATCGTGACCGCGTGCGCGTCGGCGAACCCGACCTTGCCCGGGTACAGGCCCCAGCCGTCGCGGTCGTGGTCAGGCGGCAGCCGGACCAGCGCCGCCGGCCGGCCGAGCGCGGCCGTGCACCATTTGGCGATCGCCTCGCCCTGGTCCACACCGGTCCCGAACCACTTGCCGAACAGGCTCACGTCCCGGCGCGGCCCGTCGAGGACCACGTCCACCTCGGCGTCGTCACACCCGTCGGCGGACAGCACCAGCCGGGCGCCGTCGTCCTGCACCTGGGCCTTGACCGCGGCCATCGCGGGCAGCGCCCGCTGGCTGAGGAACGTCCCGTCCTCCGGCGAGACCAGCATGAACGTGCGGTCGTGCCGCAGTCCGATCTCGGTCACCTCGGCGCTGTCCACCGAGACTCCGGCCAGCCCCTTGACGGGGTAGTACGTCAACTGGGAGACGGTCGCCACGCCGCCCAACGTATCCGCAGCCCGAGAACGCCGGTCGTTCGTGCGGTCAGAATTCCGCGCCCTGGCCACGGAACCGGCGGGCCCGAGCGGGCCGAAGCGCCGCGACGCGGAATTCTGACCGCACGGAGTGTCGCCTAGACCCGAGTGGCCGGGCGGCCCTAGCGGCGGCGGAAGGTGCCTGCCGGAGTGGCCGGTGACACGAACGGCTCGGCATCGGTGAGCGGCCGCGCCTGCCCGGCGAACTCCCGCAGCGGCACCACGTCGTACGGCGGGCTGGCCGCGGTCCCGTCCACGCCCGGCAGTAGGCCGCGGCAGCCCACGAGCACGACGTTGCCGAACCGGCGGCCGCGCAGCACCGGGCGCTCGGCCAGCACGAGACCGTTGCCCAGGGCAAGCACGGTGGCGGCGACCCGGCGCGCGAACGGCAGCCCGGCGGTGCCGTCGACCAGGTTCAGCACCGCGACACCGTTCGGGCGCAGCACCCGGGCGCACTGCTCGACGAACTCGGCGGTGACCAGGTTCGCCGGCACCGTCTCGTGCTCGAACGCGTCCACGATCACCGCGTCCATCGACGCGTCGTACACGCCGCAGATGCCGGCCCGGCCGGTGCTGCCGCGCACCTTGATCCCGGTGCGCTTGCGCAGCGGGAGCGCCTCGCGGACGAACTCGGTCAGGTCCTCGTCGGGCTCCAGCACCACCTGCCGCGAGCCCGGCCTGGTGGCGGCCACGTAGCGCGGCAGCGTCAGGCCCGCGCCACCGATGTGCAGTACGGCGATCGGCTGGCGGCGCGGAGCGAGCGCGTCGAGCACGTCGCCGATCCGGCGCACATACTCGAACAGCAGCCGGGTCGGGTCGGCCAGGTCGACCCGCGACTGCAGCGACCGGTCCACCCGCAGCACGAACGTCCCGTCCGGCTCCGCCTCGATCGTCGCCAGTCCGCTCGCGACCTGCCGCTCCGTCATGGGCACAAGCATGCCGTGCCGATCGCCGGCTTGACCTACGCGATGAACACCGGCGAAGGCGGCGACAAGTCCTGAGTGCACGAAGATCGGGCCCCTGTGACTGGTCACAGGGGCCCGATTCAGTGCGGCGTCAGCTTTCGTTGCGCTGGGCAACGGCGATGTCGGAGTTGTCCGTGAAGGCGCCGTCGATACCGGTCTTGCGGTAGACCTCCAGCTCACCGAACAGGTTGCCGTACTCGGCCGGGTTCGTGGAGCTGCGGAAGTCCAGCGGGAGGAAGTTGTTCTCCGCGCGGAACGTCCACGGGTGCACCTTCAGGCCGGCCGCGTGCGCGTCCGCGACGAACGAGGTCGGGGCGAGCAGCTTGCCGGTCGCGTCCCGGGGGATGATCAGGTCCTTCGTCGGGCCGACGCCGTCGGCGTACGTGCTGATCTCCTTCAGGCCCGCCGCCGTGGCGAGGTCGGCGTAGGTGCGCGGGTCGCCCGCGACGGTGAAGTCGTAAGGCGCTCCGCTGCCGTTGATCAGCTGGATCAGCGGGACCCGCAGCTGGTGCGACAGCGCCTTCAGGTTTGACACCTCGAACGACTGCACGAACACGTGCGCGCCCGGCTGGTTCAGCCCGTTGCGGTTCAGCGTGTCGACCAGCTTCGGCTCCAGCGCCAGGCCCTGCGCGGCGAAGTACGTCGGGTGCTTGGTCTCCGGGTAGATCCCGATCGGCCGGTGCAGCTCCAGGGTCAGCCGGTGCGCCAGGTCGATGACCTCCTGGAACGTCGGCACCTGGTAGCGGCCGTTGTAGATCGTGTTCCGCTGCCGGATCGCCGGGATCCGCTCGACGGCGCGCAGCGTCTTCAGCTCGGCCAGCGTGAAGTCCTCGGTGAACCAGCCGGTGGTCGGCACGCCGTCCAGGTTCTTGGTGGTCTTGCGGGACGCGAACTCCGGGTGCGACGCGACGTCGGTGGTGCCGCTGATCTCCGGCTCGTGCCGGGCCACCAGCACGCCGTCCTTGGTGGTCACCAGGTCCGGCTCGACGTAGTTCGCGCCCATCCGGGCCGCCAGCTCGTACGACGCCAGCGTGTGCTCCGGGCGGTAGCCGGAGGCGCCGCGGTGACCGATCACCAGGAACGCCGGCTCCTGCACGGCGTCGACCGCCGGCGCGGCGGCGGGTGCGCTGGACAGGGTCGGTGCGACGAACGCCGCGCCGATCGTCAGGGCGGACGCCGCGACCGCGGCGAACCTGCGGGTCAGTACCGTGCCCATCGTGGATACTCCTTGCACGTCAAGGGATGTCCGGCTCACGCTTGCCGCGCGGTGGAACACCTGGGCAACGGGTCCGCGACACGCGAGCGACGCGCGCGTGAACGCTGCACCCCGTGGTGTACGTCGTACGACGGGTTGCTAGCGTCCGAACCACACAGACCCAGTCGCTTGAGGAGCGTGTCGTGAGCACTACACCCGTGAAGGTCGCCGTCACCGGCGCCGCCGGCCAGATCGGCTACAGCCTGCTGTTCCGGATCGCGAGCGGTGACCTGCTCGGGCCGGACGTGCCCGTCGAGCTGCGTCTGCTCGAGATCACCCCGGCGCTGAAGGCGCTCGAGGGTGTCGTGATGGAGCTCGACGACTGCGCCTTCCCGAACCTGGCCAAGGTCGAGATCGGCGACGACCCGAACGTGATCTTCGACGGCGCGAACGTCGCGCTGCTGGTCGGCGCCCGCCCGCGCACCAAGGGCATGGAGCGCGGCGACCTGCTGGAGGCGAACGGCGCGATCTTCACCGTCCAGGGCAAGGCGCTCAACGACCACGCCGCGAACGACATCCGGATCGGCGTCACCGGCAACCCGGCCAACACCAACGCGCTGATCGCGAAGTCGAACGCCCCGGACATCCCGGCCGCCCGATTCTCCGCGCTGACCCGCCTGGACCACAACCGGGCCATCTCGCAGCTCGCGGCCAAGACCGGCGCGCCGGTGACCGACATCAAGAAGATGACGATCTGGGGCAACCACTCGGCGACGCAGTACCCGGACATCTTCCACGCCGAGGTCGGCGGCAAGAACGCCGCCGAGGTCGTCAACGACCAGGCCTGGATCGAGAACGACTTCATCCCGACCGTCGCCAAGCGCGGCGCCGCGATCATCGAGGCCCGCGGCTCGTCGTCAGCCGCCAGCGCCGCGTCCGCCACCATCGACGCCGCGCGCGACTGGCTGAAGGGCAGCGCCGAGGGCGACTGGGTGTCGATGGCGGTGCTCTCCGACGGCTCCTACGGCGTTCCGGAGGGCCTGATCTCCTCGTTCCCGGTGACCACCGCGATCGGTGACTGGGAGATCGTCCAGGGCCTCGAGATCGACGACTTCTCCCGCGCCCGGATCGACGCCAGCACCGCCGAGCTCGCCGAGGAGCGCGACGCCGTCAAGCAACTCGGCCTGATCTGACCTCAAGCTCCTTGCGTCCGGAGGAGTGGCGAGACGTCCCGCCGCTCCTTCGGACGCTGTAGCGCTCAGACCTTCAGAGTCGGTACGTCGTACTGCTGGATCTGCCGGTCGCGCGTGACCAGGGTCAGTCGTTCCGTGATCGCCTGCGCCACGAGCATCCGGTCGAACGGGTCACGGTGCAGGAACGGCAGTTGTCCGGCGGCGTCAGCGTGATGGAAGCGCACCGGTAGTTCTGCGACCCCGCTCGCCTCGACCCAGTCGACAAGATCGTCCGGCACCTCGAGCTTCCCGATCGCACGTTTCAGCGCGATCTCCCACACGGTGACCACGCTGACGAACACCTCGGTCTCCGTCGCGATCGTGTTCCGAACGTCCTTCGGGAGGGCGGTGTCTCCCGCCAGCCACCAGAGCAGCACGTGCGTGTCGAGCAGCAGCGGACCCGTCCCTGCCGATGTGGTCACTCGATCATTCCGAAGTCACGCGCGATCTGCTCGTTGACCTCGTCGGAGTCCCAGTCGTCGTGCAGCACGATCTTGCCCTTCAAGGATGCCCAACCGGTACGACGGATCGTCCGCGGCAGCGGGACGACCTTGGCGACCGGATGCCCGGCGCGGCTGATGATCACCTCTTCGCCGCGCTCGACCCGTTCGATGATCCGCGAGAGCTGCGTCTTTGCCTCGTGAATATTGAACTGACGTGCCGTATTGTCGACCATGGCCACCTCCACCTAGCTAGGTTAGCCAAGTCGCCGAGCTGCGACAAACCTTCGCCTGACGGGAAGCGCGCGGGATGGTTGTGCGGTCAACGCGGCAGGTCGGGTACGGCGAGCCCGAGCGCGAGCACCACGGCACCCATGAAGAACAGCAGCAGTACGTCGAAGGGTCGGCGCCGGACACGCAGCAGGCCCGCCTCGTCGTCGGACAGCGTCAGCCGCAGGAACCCGGCCAGCAGCACGCCGCAGGAGAACAGCACGACCCCGGACCGCCAGCCGTCCAGCAGGGTCACCAGCAGCCCGGCGGCGCCTACCGCCACGGACATGACCAGTGGCCACTCACCGCGTGGTGCGGCCATCAGAGTGCGGCGGCTTCCGCGGCCTCGACCACGTTGCTGAGCAGCATCGCCCGGGTCATCGGCCCGACCCCGCCCGGCATCGGCGCGATCCACGACGCCTGCTCGCGGGCCTCGGGCGCGATGTCGCCGACGATCTTGCCGTCCGCGCCGCGGCTGGTGCCGACGTCGAGCAGCACCGTGCCCGGCTTGACCATGTCAGCCGTGACCAGGCCCGCCGAGCCGGCCGCCGCGATGACGATGTCGCCGGTACGGACCACCGCCGCCAGGTCCGTCGTACCGGTGTGGCACAGCGTCACGGTCGCGTTCTCGCTGCGGCGGGTGAAGATCAGGCCCATCGGGCGCCCGGCGGTGACACCCCGGCCGATCACGACGACGTGCTTGCCGGCGATGGGCACGTCGTACCGGCGGAGCAGCTCGACGCAGCCCTTCGGGGTGCACGGCAGCGGCGCGTCCTGCCCGAGGACGAGCTTGCCGAGGCTGTTCGGGTGCAGCCCGTCGGCGTCCTTCGCGGGGTCGATCAGCTCGAGCACCGCGTTGGTGTGGACGTGCTTGGGCTGGTGCCGAGGCCGGGCTGGATGCCCCGCTCGGCGAGCTTGGCGACCCGGGCCGCCAGCTCGGTCTTGATCGCCGCCGCGGTGGCCTTGCCGTCCAGGATCTGCGCCGTCACGAGGCAAGAGTGTGCCACGTCCCGGACGCCGGTCGACCCACCGTTCGCCTATCCCCGTGGTGCGTCCGGCGGAATGGCCCCGGGAATGCGGCAGGGGTTGCGGTCGTTGCCAGAGATAGTTTATTTTTGAACAACTCGCCCTGAGGAGAACGTGATGCCCGCCGTGACCGTGAGTGACGTGACCGTGCTGCCCCGGGTCGACCGGCCCGACCCCGCCGTGGTGACCGAGCGCCCGGTGCGCTCGGTGACGTCCGCGCCGAGCGGCTTCGAAGGCGAGGGCTTCCCGGTACGGCGTGCGTTCGCGGGCGTGGACCTGCGCGAGCTGGACCCGTTCGTCCACATGGACCAGATGGGCGAGGTGGAGTACGCGCCGGGCGAGCCGAAGGGCACCCCGTGGCACCCGCACCGCGGCTTCGAGACCGTCACGTACATCATCGACGGCACCTTCGTGCACCAGGACTCCAACGGTGGCGGCGGTGTCATCACCGACGGCGACACCCAGTGGATGACGGCCGGCAGCGGCCTGCTGCACATCGAGGCGCCGCCGGAGCACCTGGTGCTGAGCGGCGGCCTGTTCCACGGCATCCAGCTCTGGGTGAACCTGCCGAAGTCGCTGAAGTGGGCTCCGCCGCGCTACCAGGACATCCGCGGCGGCGACGCCGGGCTGCTCAGCTCGCCGGACGGCGGCGCGCTGATCCGGCTGATCGCCGGCCCGCTGGGTGACGCCGAGGGCCCGGGGTCGACGCACACACCGATCACGCTGGTGCACGCGACTGTGAGCCCCGGCGCGGAGGTCGTGCTGCCGTGGCGGCCGGACTTCAACGCGCTCGTCTACGTGCTCGCCGGCCAGGGCACCGTCGGCGCCGAGGGGCGGCCGGTCCGCAAGGGCCAGCTCGCCGTCTACGGCCCGGGCGGCTCGCTGCGCTTCGCGGCCGCGACCTCGCAGCCGGCGGCCGAGCCGAACCTGGAGGTGCTGGTACTCGGCGGCCGGCCGATCCGGGAGCCGATCGCGATGGCCGGCCCGTTCGTGATGAACACCCGCCTCGAGGTCATCCAGGCCTTCGAGGACTTCCAGGCCGGCAAGCTCGGCACCATCCCCGCCGTCCACGGCGCACCGACGCAGTTGCGCGAGAGCTGATCCCGCCTCCTCACTCGAACAGGGTGTGGTGCCCGTCGCCCTCGGCGCGGCGGCGGGCCATCCGCCGGCGCTGGACGACGATCGCGTTGACCACGGCGACGATCGCGAGCACCAGGCAGGCGACGGCCGCGCCTTCGTAGCCGTAGCCCCAGGCGAGCGCGCCGATCGCGGCCAGCGCCACGATGCCGAACAGCGCGAACGCGAGCCGCAGGTTCAGGGCGCTGTACGGGTGGTCCGGTGACCCGTCCCGCGGCGCGTTCACGGTGCCTCGCCGGCGGCCTTGGTCGACTCGCTCGCCGGGTGCTCGACCAGGGCGATCACCCGGGTGGACATGAATCGCGCCGAGCGGACCGGCGTACCCGACCTGGTCACCTCGGTCACCTCGATCACGCCGCGGCCGGTGCTGATCTCGACGCGGCGACCGGCACGCGTCGCACGGACGTCGTACACCGTGGTGCCGTCACCGGTGTCGACCACGACCTCGACCCAGTCCCCCTTCATACCCGACCGATACCCGGACGGGAGCCGGGCGAACCGGCTTTGCCGGAATGTCTGGACATGGCGGGGGTGGCGATCTACCGTCGCGAGTGGGGAGCCCGGCTCGGTCCGGGGTTCAGGGGAGGTTCCGATGTTCCGTATCAGCAAGGTTGTGCTCGGCGTCGTACTGCTCGTCACGACCGCGGCACCGGCCGCGGCCACGCCGTTCCCGTCGTCGGTCCCGTTGCCGGACGACTTCCAGCCGGAGGGGGTCGCGGTCGGCACCGGCAGCACGTTCTACGCGGGGTCGCTGCGGGACGGCGACATCTACCGGGGTGACCTGCGCAGCGGCGCCGGCGGGATCTTCGTCGATGCGCCGGCGGGCCGGGTTGCGCTCGGGATGAAGGTCGAGGAGTCGCGGCACCGGCTGTGGGTGGCGGGCGGTCCGACCGGGCATGCGTACGCGTACGACACGCGTAACGGCTCGACGGTCGCCGACATCACGCTCACGTCGGCCGCGTCGACGCTGATCAACGACGTGGTGGTCACCCAGGACGGCGCGTACTTCACCGACACGTTCAACCCGTTGCTGTACGAGGTGCCGATCGCGCCGGACGGCAGCATCGGCGCCGCACGGACGATCGTGCTGTCGGGGCCGGCGGCGGCGATCGGCCCGCCTCCGTTCACGAATCTGAACGGGATCGATGCGACGCCCGACGGGTCGACCCTGATCGTCGGGCACTCGGCGCTGCCGGCGATGATCCTCGTCGACCCGGCGACCGGCGCCAGCCGCCAGATCGCGATCACCGGCGGCGCGCTCACCCCGGGCTCGCCGGACGGCATCCTGCTGATCGGCCACAGCCTGTGGGTGATGGAGAACTTCGCCGAGCGGCTCGTCGAGCTGCGGCTCAGCCCGGACCTGACCAGCGGCGTGATCGGCACGGTGATCACCAGCGACCTGTTCCGGGTGCCGACCACGATCGCGGTGCACGGTGACGACCTGGTCGCCGTCAACGGCCGGTTCGACCTCGGCTTCCCGCCGCCGTTCGGCCCAGGGGCACCGCCAGGAACCGACTTCGACGTGGTGCAGGTGCCGCGGAACTGACGGTCACATGGCCGCGACCCGGACCCGGCCGGCCTGCTCGGCGATCGCCGCCGCGGTGTCGTCGTACAGCCGGCGGGCCTGGACGCGGGAGCGGCCGATCGCGATCAGGCCGAGCCGGCCGTCGACCTCCAGGCACGACAGCATGTGCAGCACCACGCCGGTGCCGGTACGCGGGTCGAACTGCAGGCCGGCCGCGGCGACCGCGCGGATCACGTCCGCCGGCGGCAGCCCGCGCCACGCCGGGTCGATCAGGTTGTCGGTGGACGAGTAGCAGCGCGGCATGCCGTCCGCCGCGACCCAGCTGCCCGACGCGGCGTGGTAGTCGCCGGGGACCAGGTTGCGCAGCGCCGAGTACGGGTGCGTGGTGCCGCCCTTGCGCAGGTTGATCTCCAGCGCGTACAGGCTCCACCGGCCGGCCTCCTCGACCGCCATGAAGTCGACGCTCAGCCGCCCGACCACGCCCCGCTCCGCGAGCAGCCTGCCGACCGCCGCCCCGTACGACGCCAGCCGCGGCGCATAGTCCGGCTCTGCCGGGAACCGGCAGCCGACGTACACCTGGTTGTCCTGCCCGCCGAGCACCTGCTCGTGGGTGGAGAGCACCGCCACCTCGCCGTACGGCGTGATGTCGAGCTGGACGCTCGGGCTGCAGGCCTTCGAGCCGGTGACGAGCTCCTCGACGATGCCGCCTAGCTCGAGGTCGGCCAGGTACCAGGCCGGCAGCGCCTCCACGCGCGCCCGCACGTCGGTGGCGCTGAGCGGGCTGCCGTCGAGGCCGGTCAGGACGATCACCTGGTTGCCGTCGCCGGCGCCGCTGTTGTCGTGCTTGACCACCACCCCCGGCACGTCCGGGCGTTCACGCCGGATCGCGGCGATCGCGGCGCACACGTCGTCGACGGTGCGGACGCCCTCCTGCCCGGCCGGCACCGGGACGCCGGCCGCCCGGAGCAGCCGCCGGCCGGTGCTCTTGTACCCGAGCGGCCACAGGTCGGGTGACGTCCCGTTCAGCGGCGCCCCGAGCCGGAGCGCGATCTCGACCTCGTGGCCGGTCACGTTCCACGGCTCGATGAAGGCGGGCCGGCCGGCGAACGACGCGCGGATCTCGTCCAGCAGCCACGGCCGGTCGAGCAGCTTCTCGGCCATCGACCGCGCGCCGCGTTCGCCGACCGCGACCACGCGCAGCCGGCTGCGGGCGCTCGCGCGCAACGCCGGCGGCGCCAGCGAGACGTAGTAGTCGAGCATCTCCGGCGCGGGCGGCACCGAGCAGACGAAGACCAGCTGGCAGCTCTCGATCCGCGGCAGCATCAGCGACGACAAGAGGTACCGGTGCTCCAGCGCCGGGATCCGCTCGCCGTAGTGGGCCAGGATCGACTCACCGAGGCTGAACGACGGCAGCGCGATCAGCACGTGTGGCGGCCCGCCCGGCCGGTTCGCCGACCAGGCCGGTCCCAGCGTCCGCTGCAGTTCCGCGAATTCGGCCATGTTCCGTACCCCTGCTTGCAGGGTAAGCCGCGACGGGCCGGTCGCGCAGGGCCCTGCGTCCGTCGCGCGCAGGCCCTCCCGCCGTGGCCCGTCAGTGGTAGAAGTGGCGGGTCCCGGTGAAGTACATGGTGAGGCCGGCCTTCTCCACGGCGGCGATCACCTCGGCGTCGCGGACCGAGCCGCCCGGCTGGACGATGGCGCGGATGCCGCCGTCGATCAGCACCTGCGGGCCGTCGGCGAACGGGAAGAACGCGTCCGACGCGGCCACCGAACCGGCCGCCCGGTCGCCGGCCCGCTCGACGGCCAGCCTGCAGGAGTCGACCCGGTTCACTTGGCCCATGCCGACGCCGACCGAGGCGCCACCGGAGGCCAGCAGGATCGCGTTCGACTTGACCGCGCGGCAGGCCCGCCAGGCGAACGCCAGGTCGGCGAGCACCTCGTCGGACACCGCCGCGCCCGCGGCCAGGGTCCAGGTCGACGGGTCGTCGCCGGGCGCGTCGATCGCGTCGCGCTGCTGCAGCAGCAGGCCGCCGGAGATCGGCCGGCTCTCCGCGCCGCGGTTGCTCGGCGCGGCACAGACCAGCAGCCGGATGTTCTTCCTAGCCGTGAGCACCTCGACCGCGCCGTCCTCGTACGACGGGGCGACCAGCACCTCGGTGAAGATCTCCGCCACCTGCTTGGCCAGCTCGACCGACACCGGGCGGTTGGTCGCGATCACGCCGCCGTACGCCGACACCGGGTCGCACGCGTTCGCCCGGCGGTGCGCGTCGGCAACGTCGGCGCCGACGGCGATCCCACACGGGTTCGCGTGCTTGATGATCGCCACCGCCGGCTCGCCGAAGTCGTACGCCGCCCGCCGCGCGGCGTCCGCGTCGACGTAGTTGTTGTACGACATCTCCTTGCCGTGCAGCTGCTCCGCCTGCGCCAGGCCCGGCTCGGGGACGAACCCGGAGGTGTACAGCGCGGCCGGCTGGTGCGGGTTCTCGCCGTACCGCAGCACCGCCTTCTTGTCCCAGGTCGCGCCGACCCACTCCGGGAAGCCGGTGCCCTCGCTGGTGTCGGTGACGACGTTGCCGAGCCAGGACGCGACGGCCACGTCGTACGTCGCGGTGTGCACGAACGCGTCGGCCGCCAGCCGCTGGCGCTGCGCCAGGGTGAAACCACCGGCCGCGACCGCCTCGAGCACCTCGTCATACCGGCTCGGGTCGACCACGACGGCGACGTTCGCGTGGTTCTTCGCCGCGCCGCGGACCATCGACGGGCCGCCGATGTCGATCTGCTCGACGCACTCGTCCTCGGACGCGCCCGACATCACGGTGTCGGTGAACGGGTACA
>WNGA01007062.1_pt1 | contig 23632 bp, 18 predicted proteins | sample 5400061 | NCBI WGS metagenome assembly WNGA01 (sample SAMN13153366, study PRJNA577476) | soil metagenome | isolation source: 100 cm soil or saprolite under grassland replicate 2 | place: USA:California | collected 2016-06-15
CCGCGACCGGGGGTACGTTCAAGCTGTCGGAGCACCGCGGCCGGCCGGTGGTCCTTTATTTCTATCCGAAGGACAACACGCCCGGCTGCACGATGGAGGGCGCGCAGTTCCGCGACCTGTACAAGAAATTCGAGAAGGCCGACGCGCTGGTCGTCGGCGTCTCGCGCGACAGCCTGAAATCGCACGAGAACTTCAAGGCCAAGATGAAATTTCCCTTCGAGCTCATCTCCGACGCGGACGAAAAGCTCTGCAAGCAGTTCGGCGTGATCAAGATGAAGAACATGTACAGCAGGCAGGTCAGGGGAATCGAGCGATCGACCTTCCTGATCGACGCTAATGGCACTCTCGTACAGGAGTGGAGAGGGGTCAAACTGCCGGGCCACGCGGAGGAAGTCTTGGCGGCCGTAAAAGCGCTCTGACCGCCAAGGTCACGCGCTGCTCACTCAGTCATTTCACGCGTCCCCTCCAGGCCTGATTAGAACGGCGCCAGAACGCGCGGACAGCGAGCGGAGGCGAAGGCGCCGCAAACAGCATTGGGCTGGCGCGGCGTCGAACAGCTTCATTCCGCGTGTTCCGGCAGGACTGTCGTCTGTCTTGCATCGGAATCGCGCAACAACTCGACAGCAGCCCTGACCGTTTCCTCGCGCGCGAACGCCTGCATCTCAGAGGAGGAGCCGCCGCACATCCTTTGGCAGAACTTGTTGGTCGGGCCTTCGAAGTCGCAGTGCGATGCGCCGCCGAGCACGATCGAGCGCAGCAACGTCGGCACTGCGCGCGCGATCAAGCGGCCGCTGCCGTACAGATTGCAGCCCGAAGGGTCCGCAAGCAGCACCACCGCGGGCGAGCTTAGCTGCGATGCGGCGTGAACACCGGTGCCCGTTCCGTCGACCGGATCCAGACCGACCCAGCCGGCCAGCCCCGGCAGCTTCGCCGCTGCCAGCACCGTGGCCAGCCCGCCTGCGGACGTCCCGATCAGAACGATGCGCGATGGCTCGATCGGCGGCAGACCGAGCGCGCCTGCCTCCAGCTTGTGCGCGAGCTCCGCGATGGCCTCGCCGTTACCCCAGTGGTTGAGAACGTATGGCAAGTCCGGAATGACGGCGGTGACGCCCGCTGCGGCGAGCGCCTGCCCCAGATCGCGGTGTCGCGCGCGAGAACGCATGAAACCGTGGGCTATGATCGCCACCCCGCTTGGCGAATCAGCGCCCGGTTCGTAGACATCGACATGCACCGCATGACCGCTGAGTTCAACCATTTGGGTATGCAGGATAAACGGAGCCGGCTGGGCCGCGGCGGCGAAGGCGCACAGCAGGAGCACGAGTGGTAGTGAAAGGCGAAGCAGATATTGAACAGAGTGCACGTTCGCCCAGCAACGGAGAACCCGGGCAGCGCGAACTGCCTTCGAGTCTATCGTGCCGCTCGAGTGCGAAGCTGCCGACGCTGCAAGCAGCAGCCTACGGCGGAGCGCAAAATCGGCGAGGGAGAAGCCCAAGAAGGAGTAGGTGGCTTGGTGGGGCGCTGACGCCACCGCAACTCTATCAGGTTCGTGGTCGATATTGGCGATGATACCGACGGGGAAAACGCTGCCGATGCTCTAAAGCAATCAACGGAACATCGATTGATCATGTTGCGGCTGCGCAGTTCACGCTTAACCGCTGAACGCCCCGACTAGCCAGGGCATTCTGGCGACGCTAACCGCTCCCTGGCGATTATCCGGGGTTGACCGTCAAGTACCGGATAATCGCCTGTCCCCTTTCCACCACAAGGGGTTCGTTCGCTTTACTCCGACACCCACAATCCCTTGTGTTCATGTGCCGGCCTCGCTAGGATTCAGCCGTAAGTCACCGATCACAACAAGGAGGCCCATGGTCGAGCGCAAACTTCGTCTCGCCCCGCAGATCGCCAAGTCCAGCAAGACCTCCCTTCCCAAGCTTTTCGTGCTCGATACCAACGTGTTGATGCACGACCCCACCAGCCTTTATCGCTTCGAAGAGCACGATCTCTACCTGCCGATCCTTACGCTCGAGGAGCTCGACAACAACAAGAAAGGCGTCACCGAAGTTGCGCGCAACGCGCGCCAGGCTTCGCGCTACCTCGACGAGCTGGTCACTGCCGCCGTAGCGATCAGCGGCGGCAACATCGCGGGCGGCATTCCGCTCAAGCCCGCGAGTGGAGGCGCGGCGAGCGGCCGGCTGTTCCTGCAGACCGAGGCGATCTCGACCGCGCTGCCGCCGTCGCTCGCCGGCGGCAAGGCCGACAACCAGATCATCGCGGTCGTGATACACCTGCAGCGCATGCACCCGAAGCGCAGCGTCATCCTCGTATCCAAGGACATCAACATGCGCATCAAGGCGCATGCGGTCGGGATCGCGGCCGAGGATTACTTCAACGACAAGGTTCTCGAGGACACCGACCTTCTCTATAGCGGCATGCGCGAGCTACCGGCCGATTTCTGGGACCGCCACGGCAAGGGAATGGAATCGTGGCAGCAGGGAGGCCACACGTATTACCGCGTCACCGGTCCGCTGTGCCACAGCCTGCTCGTCAACGAGTTCGTCTACCAGGAGGCAAAAGGACCGGGAGAGACGCCCCTGTACGCGATCGTCAAGGAAGTCGCCGGGCGCACCGCCTTGCTGCAGACGCTGCGCGAGTACACGCATCACAAGAACAACGTATGGGGCATCACCGCGCGCAACCGCGAGCAGAACTTCGCGCTGAACCTGCTCATGAACCCGGAAATCGACTTCGTGACGCTGCTGGGCCAGGCGGGCACCGGCAAGACGCTGCTCACGCTCGCGGCGGGGCTGATGACGACACTGGAATTCAAGGTCTATTCCGAGATCATCATGACGCGCGTCACCGTCCCCGTCGGTGAAGACATCGGCTTCCTGCCCGGAACCGAGGAAGAGAAGATGAATCCCTGGATGGGCGCGCTCGAGGACAACCTCGACGTGCTCAACAAGACCGACGACGAGGCCGGCGAATGGGGTCGCGCCGCGACGCGCGACCTGATCCGCTCGCGCATCAAAGTCAAGTCGCTGAACTTCATGCGCGGCCGCACGTTCATCAACAAGTACCTGATCATCGACGAGGCGCAGAATCTCACCCCCAAGCAGATGAAGACGCTGATCACGCGCGCGGGGCCGGGTACCAAGGTCGTATGCCTCGGCAACATTGCGCAGATCGACACGCCATATCTCACCGAGGGGAGCTCGGGGCTCACCTACGTCGTCGACCGCTTCAAGGGCTGGTCGCACTCGGGCCACGTGACGCTGCTGCGCGGCGAGCGCTCGAGGCTGGCCGATCGCGCGGCGGAGATTCTGTAGCCTGGGCTGAGCGCGAAGCGCGATGCCCGGGGTTGGGCAGGCGTTCAAAGTGATTCCCAGGCTGTAGCCTGGGCTGAGCGCGAAGCGCGATGCCCGGGTTCAACGTGATTCCCGGGCATCCCCCGGATCAAGTCCGGGGTCAGCCCGGGCTACGAGCAAGTACAATCCGGGCGTGATCGCTTCGTCGCGCATGACACGTTGCGTGGCACTCGCCGCGCTGGTGCTGGCTGCCTGCGGCGGCAATCCGACGCGCCCGGATCTCGCGCGCCTCTATCGCGTCGGCACTCAATTCGCGGACACAACCCCGGTCATCGTCATTCCCGGCGTCTTCGGGTCGAAGCTGCGCGATCGCTCGACCGGTGTCGAGGCCTGGCCGGGAACGACGCGGATGATCCTCTTCGACGACTATCGGCATCTCGCGCTCGACTTCGATCGCGCGACGCTTGCGGTGGGGCCGGACAACCTGGAGGCGTTCGACATCGCCGATGCCGCACTGGGACAGGATTTCTACGGCAAGCTCATCGAGACGCTGCGCGACTTCGGCGGCTACGTCCGCGGCACAATCGGCGTGTCGCCGAAAGCAGGTGAGCGGCGGTACTACATCTATCCTTACGACTGGCGGCAGGACAACGTCGAGGCGGCGCGTGGGCTCGACCGGCTGATCGATGCAATCCGCCACGACTATGGCGATCCTGAATTGCGTGTCGACATCGTTGCCCACAGCATGGGGGGCTTGATTGCCCGCTATTACCAGCGCTACGGCACCGACGACGTGCTCGACGGACGCGAGTCGCAAATCACGCTCTACGGCACGTCACGCGTGCGCAAGCTCATCCTGCTCGGCACGCCAAACATGGGCTCGGCGTCGTCGCTGCACGCCTTTCTGGTCGGCGAGGCGATCGGCTTCGGCCGCATTCCTCAGGAAGCGCTGGCAACGCTTCCCTCAGGCTACCAGCTCTTCCCGCATCCGTTGGTGACGTGGCTGATCGACGCCGCAGGCCGGGCGCGCCACGACGACCTCTTCGACGGCGGGACCTGGCGGCGTTATCGCTGGTCGATCTTCGATCCCGCGGTGCAGGCGCGCATTCGCGCCGCACGCGGTGCCGATGCCGACGCGTATCTTGCCGCGCTGGCGCGCTTCTTCGACTACCGGCTCGAACGCGCGCGGCGCTTCCTGTGGGCGCTCTCCACGCCCGAACCGCCGACGCAGATCCGCTACGTGCTTTTCGGCGGCGACTGCACTCTCACGCCGGCGCGGCTCGCGCTCGAAGACGTCGATACGCCGGTCGCGCGCCTGTATCCCGACCAGATCCGCGTTCCCGCCCCTGCGGTGCGCTATTCCGAGCTGATGCTCGAGCCTGGCGATGGCAGCGTTACCAAGCCCTCGCTGCTGGCCCGCGAGACCCTCGATCCATCCGCGCCGCAGAACGAGGACAGCGTCATCCCGATCGCGTACTGGTTCTTTTTGTGCGAGCATCACACCAAGCTCACCGGCAACATCAATTTTCAGGACAATCTGCTCAATGTTCTCCTGACACGCAACCTGCCTTGGGAGATGGGGTCACCGGCGCCGCAATAGGCCATTGCCGCGTCGGCGCGCGATGCGTCGCTTCAAGATAAGGTGTCCCCGGCGACGATCGGGCTCGAGGTCACACCATTACCGCGGGCCACCCTTCGGTAACGTGTACGATACGCGGGAAGACCAGATCGGCTGCATACTGTTCGCACACAACCGGCCGGCGCGGAATGCGAGCTTGCGCAGTCGCGCCCCTTGTCGGGGGTGATGGCTGAACTCGCGGCCAATCTTGACGATCGCCTGAAGAGCGGCACTGTCAGGCGCGTGACCGCCGGCCTCTGCCGAATCCCGCATCCCTTCGAACCACAAGGGAAACAATGCGTCCATCGGCATTCGTTTATTGGACTCCGCCAGCGCAGCCGCGATACCAACGGCGGTCAACATTTCCTCACCGTAATGGCGTCGAACGTAGGAGCGGTAAGCGTCGCTCAACGCGATGGCTTCCCGCCACATCCCGCGTCCCGCGAGAAATTCAGCCGCCATCGGCACACAGGACTCTACGAGCGACGGGTCCGCAAGCGCATATGCGTCAGCCGACGAACATTGGTCTCCGAACTCCGCGAGCCTTCGCAGCATAGCTGTCGAGGATGCATGATTTCCGGCCGCGAGATCGAGCATCGCCCCTTTTGTCCGCGCCGGCCAAAGCAACGAAACGGCTTCGAGGAAGTACATGCTGCCAATGCGCGAGCAGGCTTCAATCGCCGCGCAGGCGCCGTCAAAGTAGAGCTTGGCTTTCGCAACGTCGCGCTCCCACTGCCGCGCGATTTCTCCTAAAAGGTAATAAAACGACGCCACGAAAAAGGGGGCGATCCGTCCGACTTCGGCTAGCGTCGTTGCCGTTGCGAGCTTCGGAACGAGCCGGTTCGGGTCTAGCGCGATCTCACCATGACTGCGCACGATCGACTCGCTGAGCAGGGCGGCAACCCGCCGGGCATCGGCACTCTGCCCCGTGTTGACTAGGTCGCGAAGATAGCGATAAGCGTAGCCTTGCCAGATCACGGGCTCCAGCCCAACAGTTGCCATTCGGCTTTCCAAGAAACGGAAGAGCGAAACGCGCAAGGTTGCGTGGTTGAGCGTCAGGCGCATCGGAACTCGCGACGCCCAAAGAATCTGCCGCTCGTTGAATGTCTGTGCTTCCACATGCGTGAATCCGGCATCCTTGGCCACGCGCGCGAACGCCTCGCGGGAAAGCAAGAATCCGTGAAAGCCGGGAGACAACGCGGCGAGTAGCGTAGTGGAATGGTTATCTTTGGTAATGAATTCGGCGCTGGGCGTGGTCAGAATTAACACTCCGTCGTCAGCGACGTAACCGGACAAGAGTTTGGCGAAATTACCTGGGTCCGCCACGTGCTCAATGACTTCGGACGCATATACGACATCGAACTTGCGACCACTGAGCGGCGCGCATTGTTGCAGAAGTTCGTCGTAGATCGTTAGACCAAGTTGTCGCGCCCCAACAAGGCCATATTCGGATAGTTCCACGCCGATCGCTTCGCCCCGACCCGTGCACTGCCAGAAATCGAGCGAGAAACCAAATCCGCACCCGACATCCAGCAGGGAACCCTGTTCCGCGCCGGCGATAATCGGCCATATAGTTTCCCATACCCCGCCAAGAGCTTCGACATAGAGACGCCAAAACTCTTCCCGGTTTTGATCGAGCTCGCTGAAGTCTCGGATTTCGGGCGGATCATAAAACACGCTTTGACAATTCACGCAGCGCAATAACGTGAGTAGTACGTGCGGGGGAACGAGCGCAGGAACGCGCAGAATCGGTTGCGCGGGAGTCTTCGATCCGCACGCCGGACATTGTCGTCCCGCGGGTGGCAGCACATCGGTCACTACCCAATCGATGTCATCAGGTGAGATCGTGGCCATGAGTTTTTCGTGAGATAGCGTATGCCGCTAGGCGTGATCGCGAACTTCCGCTATCTCGATCTCGGGCACCGAAGACACCACCGTACGCACGGCTTCGTTATTGCGAGGTGGAAACGCGAGATCGAAGCTTCGCCAGCCGCTCGCGAGGTTCGGATTGTAGGCGGGATCGCGCGCAACCCAGGTTTGCCAACGGGCTAGGAACTCACGGATCTCTTCGACGGGGCGCTCCGCCCAGTGCGATACGCGCCGGCCAGCCCAGCCGCCCTCCACGTAAGGCGTCCAGACATTCCATCGGCCCGACAAACGGACCCGAAGACAGAAGTCAGCCACCAACAGGTCTCGATCCGAAAAATGGGTATCGAACCCGCCGATCGCGGCGTGAACCTCGCGACGGAACGTCAGAAGTTCGCTGCCGGGTACGGTCAGATTTTGGGCCAGCGCCTGGCGAGCTCCGGGCATCCAGTAGTTCTTTTGTTTGCCAAGAAACGGGCGCACCGTCGCTAATTCGGCATCGAGCAGGAGGCCCGCATTATGAAAACTGCCATCGGGCAAGAGAAGCGCAGGCGCCACGACGCCGCAATCGGCATTCTGCGCGTACCCGATCAGTCGCTCGCACCAGCCTGGCATCAGTCGGCCTATTCCGGCCACAACCAGCACGATCACCTCGCCAGTGCAACCACTGCAAGCCGCGTTCCAAGCGATGCCGAGCCCGGTTGCAGCGGGGAAGCGAATGGTCTCAAACTCAACCCCGAGCAATGACGCCAGCTGGCCGGCGACTTGCTCGGCATCCGTGCTATCGACGAGAACACGAAAGGACTCGATCGTCCGATCGCGTGCTTCGGCTAGTGCAGTCAGCGTGCACCTTAACAAGTCGATCGACCCACGGCCATCGACTAGCACGGTTGTCGGTGATCCGGAGTGGGTTGCGTAATTAACCCGCCAGAAGTTGCCGCGCACGACAGGCTCGATTTTTCCGACCCGGCCAATGCGCGTGAGATGCTCAGCGACGACTTGTCGCTGAGCGGCCGACGCGTAGGGTTTTCCTTCCATGCTTTGCGCCGTCGAAGCGGCTACCGTACGCCAGTGGTATAAGATCCGCGGAATGTGCCGAATGGCTTCTGGCTCGCAGCGCTCGCTGAGGCGCAAGGCGACGTCCCAATCCTGAGCACCTTCCAGTCCCGCCCGAAAACCGCCGATCGCCCGCAACGCGTCGGTGCGCATTGCGCCCAAGTGGCTGATACAGTTCTGCGCGCGTAAGAGCTCGGGGTTCCAGTCGGGCTTGAAGTATGGGTCGAAGCGGATACCAGACTCGTTTAGCTTGTCCTCATCGCTGTAGATCAACACTGCATCGGGGGATTCGAAGATATGGCCGTTCTGTGCGCGGTACGCGATTTTGATGCGCGCATCGAGTGCGCGATATTCCTCCAATACGGCGCGAGTCGTCGACTCAGACGACGACGCGTCATCGGCGATGCACAGCTCCCACGCTGGATACAGCTGGCTCCGGACCGAATCGAGGCAACGTCGCAACCAGCGCTCAGCCGAGTTGTGCGTGGGCAGGAGAATCGAAAGCAGAGGCCGCCTCGGGAAGCCTGCGATGTCGCGGCGCAGTTCTTCCCGCCGGTCGTCCCCGAGCGTACCGTACAACGCGACCCACTCGGCATAGTTGCGGTACCGCCACGCGCTCGGCACCGGAAAGTAGCCGCGGCAGCCATGCTCATGAGCGAAGCGAAGAAAGCGCTCGCGTTCTCTCTCATCCGCGAGCAGCGGATGCCCCGCAATGTTGGCGAAGAACCGCCGGTACACGGTTTCTGTCTCCTGCGTCCCGTGCAAACGCATCGCCGCAAACGTATTCGCCTCATGCAGTCGGTAGTGGTACAGCGGTTCGGAGACGAAGACGGGCGGAGCCGCATAGGACGCTGCCAGCACGAAATCCCAGTCGTGGCACAGCCTGAGATCGCGAAAACCTCCGGTCACCGTAAGCAGAGCGCGGGCGAAAAGCAAGTTGCCCGTTGATATCGCGACGTTGCTCAATACGAGCGAGTACAGCAACGACGGATAATCGTGGATGGAATCGATTTTCGCCGTCAGCTTGTCCGCCAATGGATGGCAAGGTACGAACGCGCCATCGGCTCCGATAAATGCCACGCCGGAAAACGCGAGCATCGCTCCCTCGCGACGCATAGCGGCAAGTAAGGTTTCGATGCGCGTCGGCGTGAACGCATCATCAGAGTTGAGGATGGCCACATAGTCGCCGTGGGCGATGGCCAGCCCACGATTGAGCGCCGCCGGCGCCCCGCCGTTGGGCTGCCGGATCAGCACCACCGGACAACGCGCCCCATTTGCAAGTTCGGTCAGGAGCTCGAAGGACCCATCGGTCGAACCGTCATCGACAACGATCAACTCGATCGCCGAATGGGTCTGCGCGAATACGGAACCGATCGCTTCGCGCAAGAAGGCCGCATGGTTGTACGCCGGAACTACAACGGAAACGAGCGATCCCTGCGCCGGCGCAGCGCCCGCCGGGGCAAATTGCCGGATTTGGAGTGCCGGATCGCGCATGTATTCCGTTAGCAGCATGTCTGCTTCGCGGCCGGGATCGAACGGCACTACCGGCGGCAAGTCGCGCGTAGATCGAACGAGTGCATTGCGCACCGCTGCCAGGTATCCGCGGCCATAGCGGCGGTCGGGTTCAAGATGGCATCCCTCCCCCCACTCGTTCCACGCGTTGACGAAAACCAGCCGTCTACCCATCGGCAGTCGTCTGCGCGTTTGCTCGATCATCGCGTGCAACCAGTACTCGAATAGGTCGGGGGACGACCGGATGAACACTGTGCCATCGTGTTGTCGCCGCGCTGTGTTATCCCATGCCGGCATCACGCAGCGGAACGTCGTGTAGTCGCAAGGCGTCTCGTCTAACGACTGGATCACCTGGTAGCGATAATTGAACACCATGCCCCGAAATTCCGGATTGGTGACCTGCATCTGCGCGTTCAGCCGATACGCGTGAAAACCGTGGGGCGGAAACTCGACGACCGCATCGAAGCCGAACGCCGACGGGTCGGAATGGAACGTCGTCCGTACGGCACACAAATACAATTCACCGAGCCCGTGCTGGCGCGCTTCCCGGCGCCAGACATCAGCCATTGCGCGCGCCTGCGGGATCAGATCGAGCTTGTACACCAACAGGAGCGGACGGCCGTCGACCCGGATGTATCGCGGGTCCCCAAGCACGGGCAGCAGTTGCCGAATGAACGCCGTGCTGTCAGCCGTGGAATAGTCTTGTCCGATCAGGATGTCCTGGTCGAGCCCGTCCCAGCGCCGCGTCCAGTTTTCGTTGGCCCAGCACACACAGAATGGAAGGTCTGGCGTGCCGCTGGTCAGCACTTCGTCGAGGGGCTGCTCCAACAATCGCTTGCCGTTGAACCAGTAGGTGTAATAACAGAACCCGTGGATGCCGAACTGGCGCGCCAAGTCCGCCTGCCGTACGCGAACCTCAGCCGAGCGCAAGTCGTAATAGCCGAGTTCGGCGGGCTCGTGCGGTTGCTCGTGGCCGACGAAGTTCGGCCGCCCTTTGCGCACATTGGTCCACTCGGTAAACCCCGCGCCCCACCACCGGTCGTTCTCCGGGATTGAGTGATATTGGGGCAGATAGAAAGCAATGACGCGAACGTCGCCGGATATCGCAGGGGTGTCGAGTTGGCGATGCATCGTCCGCATCTGCTCGACCTCGCGGCAGAGTTGCTCCTCGGCACCATTCCACTCCTGCGCCGCCCGGACTAGGCGCAGATTCGCGTGCGCGGAAGCGACGCCCGGATTGACCGCGATCGCGCGCCGAACCAGTGCTTCGGCCTGCGGCAGTTCGCCGAGTTCATACCTGGCGACCCCAAGCATGTGCAGCGCGTCGAAGTTGTCGGGCTCCTCGTTGAGTACCGATTGATAAAGAGCGGCGGCTTCGGCGACCCGCGCTGACTTTTGCGCCTCCAGAGCCGCAAGCATGCGACGTTGCCGATCCTCGGAACGGAGCAGCCCTGGCAACCCGGGCTTACCATCCAGTGTTCGCAATACGCCGTGACAATTCTTGTACGCCTTGCCGCTGCCGCAGGGACAGGGCTGGTTGCGTCCGACCGGCTGCATCTCAGTCAGTAGGTCCCCCGCGCAGCAAGATTCTCGAAGCGCGTGTACTGTCCCAGGAAGGCGAGCCGAACCGTGCCGATCGGTCCATTGCGTTGCTTGCTGATAATGATCTCGGCGACGCCCTTGTCCTGCGTGTCCTCGTTGTACACCTCGTCGCGATAGATGAAGAGAATCACGTCTGCGTCCTGCTCGATAGCTCCCGAGTTATGACTAACGATGCCATCGGCGAGCCACGATGAGGGTCCGGGCACCGTGAGATCGAACACTTCTTCCTCGCCATCGGGACGAACGTCTACGACGCGATCCCAGAACACGTCCGAACGGGCGAGCTCGACAAGCTCCGGGGCTTCGAGTAACGCGCCATACTCGCACAGCAGCGCGCGCGACGGCGCAAAGCTGAAGTGCGCAGAGCCTCCATAGGAGGTCCCACGGCGCGCCGCCATGACGCGCTGGCTGATGCCCTTTGCGCGCATGATGGACTTTACCTGTTGGAAGACCTCGATCGGGATCGTATCGATGTTGGTGTTAGGCATCGTTGCTTCCAGCACTGTGCGCAGCGCCCGCGCGGGCGCTACGCGCGGGCCGAACGCTCCCACCTTGTCGAGGAAGCGAAGCTGCTGCGCCGAGCCCGACACATCGACCGTATACACGGGACCATAGCCTTTTTGCAGCACCGTGCGAAGGCGCGCGACGATACCGAGGCGCAGGAGCAGCGCGGCGACATCCGCGCCGAGTCTCGCGCTGCACGTGCTGAAATAGATTCGACCGGCACCTTTGCTGCCGGCGCCGCGCGGCGAAATCGAGCCGTCGGTCGCCCACAAGTGCCGGAGGAGCAGCGCCACCTGTTCGTTCGAAAGCCGGAAAACGTCCGCGGGCAGGCGCTTTTCATGCGACCGCTGGTTGAAGATGCCGAGCTCGCGAAGCCATCGGTTCACACCTTCGGGAGCCCAACGGTTGCCGTTCCCGCTGATGAGCAACTGGTGCCAAAGCCCCCGCCCTGCGTAACGGGTGACCCTGCAGCCGAATGCTTCCGCCGCCTCGCGGACGGCGCGGCTGTTGTCTTCGGACGCCGTGGTATAGCGCAACGGTTGCTGGTTCAGGTAGCTACCGTCGCAAACGAGCTGGCCGAGCAATACGACGTGATGTTCGGGCCACACGATCGGCGCGCGCGGCGCCGGCACGACGCGGGCGAGCGCTATCCGATCGCCGACCTGGAGCGCGTCCGCTCTTACCCACCCGCCACCGCCATAGAGTCGATGGCGACCGGTAACACGAAGCGCGCGCCCGCTCGCGAACGCGATCCGCAAGACGGGGCGCGCACCTACCGACCACACGCGGTCGCTCTTCGCGGCAACGATCTTCCGCGCCGGCGACATCGCCCACACCTCGGGCGTCGTCCCGACCAGATCCCGGATCGGAACCCGTCGTCCATCGACGAGCAGCACCGGTGTGTCGCCCGTCACGCATTCACGTAAGTCCGACATGATGGGCCGCTTGTTCGGCCGCTGCTCCAGGCTGCGGTTGAGCTGCGAGAGCGCGAGCACCGGCGCCTTGAGCTCTTTCGCCAGCGCCTTGAGCGAGCGCGAGATTTCGGAGATCTCGGTCGCACGATTTTCGCCCTCCGCAATCGCCTGCATGAGCTGCAGGTAATCGACGACGATTGCGCCGAGCTTGCCGCCGTATTGGCGCGAGAGCCGGCGTGCCCGCGCGCGCAACTCCAGCGCGTTCAGCGCCGGCGTCTCGTCGACGTGAATGGCCGCCTCGGACAGCCGGCCGAGCGCCTCGGACAACCGCTCCCAGTCATCGGGTACGAGCTGACCGGTTCGAACCTTGTGTTGATCAAGGCGGCCCACGGATCCGATCAGGCGCATCGCGAGCTGCATCGAGCCCATCTCCATGCTGAAGATCCCGACCGGCAGCTTGGACGAGAGCGCGATATGCTCGGCGATGTTGAGCGCTAAGGCGGTCTTGCCCATGCTCGGGCGTCCGGCGATCACGATCAGGTCGCCTTCCTGCAGGCCCGAGGTCAGGTGGTCCAGATCGGCGAATCCCGTCGGCACACCGGTGACGTCGGACGGGTTGTCGCGATGGAACAGGAGCTCTATGCGCTCGACCGCTTGCGTGAGCAGCGGGCGCAGCTCCTGGAATCCCTGCTGACCGCGCGCGCCGTGCTCGGCGATCTCGAACACCTTCGTCTCGGCCTGGTCGAGGACTTCGCGCACGCTGCGGCCGAGAGGATTGTAAGCGGTATCGGCGATCTCTCCACCGGCGGCGGCGAGGCGGCGCAGGATCGCCCGCTCGCGCACGATCTCGGCGTAACGACGGATGTTGGCCGCGGTCGGCACGTTCTCTACCAGCGCGCCGAGGTAGACCATGCCGCCGACGTAATCGAGCTTCTTGAGCGAAGACAGCGTTTCGCCGACGGTGACCACGTCGGCGGGCTTGTTGTCGGCGATCAGGCCCATGATCGCGTTGAACACGACGCGGTGCGCGTCGCTGTAAAAATCATCGGCGCCAAGTATGTCGCCGATTCGGTCCGCCGCGGGATTCTCCAGAAGCAACCCGCCCAGCACGGATTGCTCGGCCTCCAGCGAATGCGGCGGCACTTTCAGCGCTTCGATCTGGGTGTCGTTGGGCATCGGCGACCTTCGAACAGCTCCACGATTTTATCAGGTCGCCGCTCGCGTTTCAGGTAGACCGAAGGTCGAGTCCCGGCCGTGGTGCCAACAAAAGGTTCTTCGCCGAATTGCGGAGCGGAGCAGGCGACAACACGTCGTTCGGACGGCGCTCACGCCGCGCGGCCGCGTCGCGCTGACACGCGGGTGCGCGCCGTAGGTGGCACTGCGCGTCACGGGGGAGCGGCGAAGGCTTGGTTGGCGCGCGTGGGCCGCGCCGGCCGTCGCGGGTGGCGCGGCAAGGGAGACGTTGGGTTCGCGACCGCAGCCGCGCCAGGCATCCCGCAGGCCAGCGTTGGCGGCCCCGCGCGCCGGCCAAGCCTTCGCCGCTGAACCCTACGCCAATCGTCACGCAATTCGGAGAAGAACCAACGAAAGGGGGCCGTCACCGGCCCCTTGGGGTCGCGGGAGGCTTTCGCGTCAGGCAGGGTTACCGGTCGTGTCGCCGAGCACGGAAACCGTGATCTGAGCGACGACGTCGGTGTGCAAGGCGACCGTCAGCGGGAACTCTCCCACATGCTTCAGCGGTCCCGTGGGCATCCGGATCATTGCCTTCTCGACCGCGTGGCCCTGCGCTTTGAGCGCTTCGACGATGTCGACGTTGGTCACCGAGCCAAAAAGCCTGCCGTCGACACCGGCCTTCTGCGTGATCTGGATCGCCGCGCCTTCCAGCTTGGCCGCCTGCTCCTGCGCCGCCGCGAGCTTATCGGCTGCGACCTTCTCCAGCTCGGTGCGTTTTTCTTCCAGAAGCTTCAGGTTATCCGGCGTTGCACGCTTGGCCTTGCCATGGGGGATCAGGTAATTGCGCGCAAATCCGGGCTTGACCTTCACCACTTCGCCGAGGTCTCCGACGTTCAGAACTTTTTCGAGCAGAATGACTTGCATATCGGCGTCCCCGATCAGTGCAGATCGGTGTAAGGCACCAACGCCAGGAATCGGGCGCGCTTGATCGCGGTCGAAAGCTGGCGCTGATAGTGCGCCTTCGTCCCGGTGATCCGCGCGGGCATGATCTTGCCGTTTTCCTGGATGAAGTCTTTGAGGACATCGACATCCTTGTAGTCGATTTCCTTGACGCCTTCAGCGGTAAAGCGGCAGAACTTCTTGCGCTTGAACAGATTGTTGCCGCGCTCGCGGCGCTTGCCGTCCTTGCCTTTTCCTTTGCCTTTGGCAAATTTCGAGCTTCTTCCCATGGGGCGGGGCATTCAGTTTCCTTCCAGTAGTTCGAATTCGTTTACGTGCAACGCGACGCTGGTGCCGGTACGGTAGCGGCGAGCCAGGAAGCCGCGGCAGCGGAGCCGTGCACCGACCGCCACCGACGAGAGGTCTTTCGCGATCGGACCCAGCGCAACCGCGGCGAGCTCGCAGGCCACGCGCCGCTCGCCGTTGGCTTCGGTCTGCATCGACTCGTGCGCCAGCTGAAAATCCAGCGCCGCTACGCCGGCCGGAGTGAAGCGCAAGTCGTCGCGTGCGGCAAGCCGCGCATCGAGCGTCATGGCGTTGACAGGCACCGCTTAAAGCGCCGCGCTCAATCGGCGGCGGCCGCGCCGGCCAGCGCCACCGCCGGGCTGCCGCCGAGCGGGGCGCTCGCCGGCGCTCCCTGCGGCGCGAGCGACCTGGATTTTTCTTCCTTCATCATCGGCGACGGCGCGACGACCGCCTCGCGCATTGCGACGATCAGGTGGCGCAGAACGGCATCGTTGAACTTGAACGCGTGCTCGAGCTCGGTGAGTGTGGCGTTGCCGCACTCGATGTTCATCAACACATAGTGCGCCTTATGCACCTTGGCGATGGGGTACGCGAGCTGGCGCCGGCCCCAATCTTCGAGCCGGTGGATACGGCCACCCTGGCCGCCGACCATCGTGCGATACCGTTCGACCATAGCGGGCACCTGCTCGCTCTGGTCCGGGTGCACGATGAAGACGATTTCGTAATGACGCATGCAGATCGCTCCTTGTGGACGTTGATGGGGCGTAGGCTCGTTCACCGAGCGTGGCCGACGGCCTCCCCCTCTGCGCGGGTGGGGCAAGGGAATCAATAATTATGCCGGAAATTTGATGCCAGATCAATGCGCTAGCTGAGCCCCGCCGCTGCGCAGCCCGCCCGCGGCTTCAGCGCGGGGCGTGGAGCGAGATCGGTGAGGATGCCGCGGCGGCCGCGAGTGCCGTGTCGCGCTCGGCCTTCGGCAGTCCGGCCAGCACTTTCACGCGGGCGTAAAGACGCGCGAGGTCGCCGCCTTCTGCGGCGAGCAGCGCCTGGAATTGCGGCACTTTCTGGGTATAGAGGCCGACTGCAGCGAGGCTCGCGTTGTTCGGCCCCTGCGCGAACCAGTAGTCGTACGCGCCGAAGCCAGCCCACTCGTGTTTGAGCGACGCGTATTCCGAACGCATGGCGTCGAAGGCAGCTCGTTTGGCGGCGAGCTTGTCGGCGTCGCTGCTGCCGCTCGCGTAAAGCGCAACGAGCCTGGTCCGCGTGCGCTCGACGAGCCTGCGGAAGCCGTCGCGATAACGACCGCTCGAGGCGAATTGCCGATCGAGATCCGGGTCGTGCTGCGTCGCGAGCCAGCGCCGAAGACCTTCCTCCTCGACCGCAACCGCGAAAGATTCGTTGAACACCGTATCGTCCTTGGCATACGCGACCTGGTGCGCCAGCTCGTGAAAAATCAGCCGCGCGATCTCGGTGTCGGAATAACGCAGAAACGACGACGGCATGGGGTCGTCAAAATACCCGAGCGTCGAATACGCCGGCACGCCGCCGATGTACGCGTCATCGCCATCGGCGACCAGATGTGCCGCTTCGGACCGTGCATCGGCCTCCGCAAAGTAGCCGCGATAATTGACGCAGCCGGCGATGGGGAAGCACCACTGACGCGGGGCGAGCGACAGCGCGGGCGTGGCGAAAACGTTCCAGAGCACGAAGCGCCGCCCCAAATCCGTATAGCGGCGATAGCTCGCATTGTCGGGCAATCCGAGCTCGTGACTCGCATACTCGCGAATCGCGAGCACGCGCTCGAGCTTGCGCTTGACGCCCGGATCGCCCGTTGTTTCGAGCACTTCGGCAATCGGCTGCGCGCGTCCAAGCAGGTCGAGCTGGCCGGAGATGCCCTGCCAGTAGTACTCCGCAGTCGAGCAACCGGCGACGGCCAATGCGGCGACTCCGGCCCAAGCGAGAGCGAGCAGTCTCATTGGGAGCTTAAGCTGGGCAGCCAGCGGGCGAGTCGGCGCACGCCTTCCTCGAGCAGCGGCTTGGCAATCGTGTAGGCGAAGCGCACGTGCGCCTCGGGTCGGTGCCGGCCGAAGTCCATGCCCGGAGTGAAAGCGACGCCGGTGGCATTGAGTGCCTCGAGCGCGAAACGCTCGCTGTCCATGCCGAAACGCGAGCAATCGGCGTAAACGAAGAAGCCGCCGGTCGGCATGACCGGGACGCCGAAGCCGAGCTCGCGCAGCGCAGGAACCAGAAAGTCGCGCCGGGCGCGGAATTCGTCGCGTCGGCCCTCGACGATCGCATGCGTCTCTCCAGTAAAGCACGCCAGCGCCGCGCGTTGCGACGGCGTCGCCGGTGAAATGTACAGGTTCTGTGCGAGCTTCTCGATATCGCGCACGTGTCGCTCGGGCGCGACCAGCCAGCCCAGACGCCAGCCGGTCATATTGAAATATTTGGAAAAGCTGCTGATCACAAAAATCTCGTCGGATAATTCGAGCGCGGTCCGCGGCTGGCCGGCGTAGGACAGACCGAGGTAGATCTCGTCGACGATCAGCGCTCCGCCTCTCGCCGCCACGGCAAGTGCAATGTTTTCCATCTCCTCCCACGGCACCGTCGTTCCGGTCGGGTTCGACGGCGAAGCGATCAGCGCGCCGCGCGTACGCGGCGTCCAGTGCCGTGCGATCAGGTCAGCGGTGAGCTGGTAATTCGACTCGGGCCCGACCGCGATGCCGACCGCTTCGCCTTCCAGCGTGCGTACGAAATGGCGGTTGCAAGGATAGCCGGGATCGGCGAGCAGGATCTGATCGTCGCGATTGACGAGCAACGCCAGCGTCAGCAACAGCGCGGCCGATGAACCCGCGGTAACGACGATCCGTTCGGGCGCAATCGCGGTGCCGTAGCGCGCGCCGTAGTATTCCGCGATCGCGCGCCGCAACTCGGGCAAGCCGAGCGCGGAGGTGTAGTAGATGCCGCCGCCGGCGATGCCGGCCAGGGCGGCGGCCAGCACGGGTTCGGGTGTCGGAAAATCGGGCTCGCCGATTTCCATGTGGATGACGCTCCTGCCGGCGGCCTCCAGGGCTCGGGCGGCGGTCTGCACCTCCATCACATGAAACGGCGCGATTTCGTGTACGCGCGCCGCGATCTTACTGCGGGCATCCATCGAAAGGACGATTGTCGGCCTGGCAAAAGGTGCTATGGTAACCGCATCGGGTCGCAATGGAACCGTCATGCCCGCATTTTTCTTGCTCCTGCTGCTATGGGCCGCGCAGCCCGCGCATGCTGCCGTCTACAAGTGTGCGAACGAGAAGGGCGGTGTCGTCTATCAGGACACCCCCTGCCCTCCGGGACGCGAGCTGCGCAATCTCGACGCGGAGCCGGCCACGCTGAGCGTCGTGCCCGGCACGCCCGTGCCGGCGGCGAAGTCGGTCCCTGCGCCCGCGGACAAACCGGCGCGGGTGCGGACGGGCACGGTGAAGGTCAAGGGGGGCAACCCCGCAGAGCGTAAATTTATTCAGGCCGGCATGAGCGAAGCCGAAGTCATACTCAAGGTCGGCCGCCCCGACGTGGAAGCAAAAGGCCGCGGCAAGCAAGGGCACCGGTGGTCGTACATGCCAACCGCGGGCGATCCCGATACGCTCACGACGCTGACCTTGGCCGGCGGTAAGGTGACGCACGTCGAGCGCAAGGTCGTACGCTAAGGAAGCTGATGCGCGCGGTGGTGCAACGCGTCCGGCGCGCGAGTGTCACGGTCGATGACCTGACCGTCACCGCGATCGGATCGGGTTTGCTCGTCCTGTGCGGTGTCAGCCCGTCTGACGCCGACGCCGATCGCGACTGGCTCGCACGAAAGATCGTCTCCTTACGCGTCTTCGATGACGATGACGGGATGATGAACCGCTCGCTCCGCGATGTCGGCGGCGAATTGCTCGCAGTGAGCCAGTTCACACTCTATGCCTCGACGCGTAAGGGAGCACGGCCATCCTATAGCGCTGCGGCGCCGCCGGAGGTGGCCGCGCCCGGATTCGCGGCATTCGTGAAAGCGCTAGAGCGCGAGCTGGGCAAGCGTGTGCCCACCGGAGTTTTTGGCGCCCACATGGAGGTCACGCTCAGCAACGATGGGCCGGTCACGATCTGGCTGGACACCGCGGCGCGCGAATGAGTCCGCGCTTCGAGGCACTTCGCCAAAAGTGCGCGTGGGAATCCTCAGCGCAAAAAGTTCCAAAACGTTGACGCGAACTTTTGGCTCCGGCCGCGTCTCCGACGCTTAACGTTCGCTCCGCTCACGTTAGCCTTCGCCGAAAAACGGCGTGTGAACCGTTAACGTAGATAGGAGCGAAGCATCCACGCCATTTTTTCATGCTGCTCCATCAGGCCGGTCAGAAAATCGTTCGTCCCGGCGTCGCCGAGCTTGTCGGCGGTTTCCAGATCCTTGCGCAGGCTGCGAATGACGGCCTCGTGATCGGCGAGCAGCGCGGCGAGCATTCCGCTGGCTTCGGGATTCTTGCCCGCCTGCTCCTTGAGGCGCGTCAGCTTCAGAAACTCCTGCAGCGACCCGACCGAGATGGCATCGAGCGCGCGCGCCCTCTCCGCTACCTCGTCGACGATCTCGTCGAGCGCCTCGTATTGGCTCTCGAAAAACTTGTGCAGCTCGCCAAAGTCGGAACCTACGACGTTCCAGTGAAAACGCCGCGTCTTGACGTACAGCACGAACTCATCCGCGAGCAACGTGTTGAGAATTGTGCCCAGGCTGTCGCGCTGTTTCTCGCCGATGGCAATATTTGCTTTCATGCTCTGCTCCCGATGGTTGACCGCAGGGCTCGTCGAGAACCGCTCGGCGGCACATGTCGATGCGTCCACTCTACGCAGTGGTAACTCATTAGTCTAATTGATTAACCTAATCGCCACGATAGATGAGAGGAATCAGAGCCGATCAACCGAGCGCCGAGGGGGCCCGTGGCTTTTTGGGCTAGCAGACTCAGCCGATCAGAGGCGATGCGACTGCGGCTAGCGGGCCGGTCCGCGTCGAGGAGCTCACACGGGACCGCTTTCCAGAGCCCGGCCGCCCGCGGCCTTTGGAGCATTGCTCACGAGCGAATGCGGCGCGATCGAGAGCCCATGCGCAATCGCGCCGGCTATGCCTTATCGACGCTGTAGCGGCCCGCTCCAAATGCCAACAGCAGCAACGAACCACCGAGGATCGCCACGTTTTTCATGAAGTGAGCCTGCTGCTCCATCATCTGATCGGGCGGCGAGGCCCAATAGCCGTGAAAAATCGGCGTGATCACAATCAGAAAGACGATGAACGCAACCGCCGCCCACCGTGTCTTCCATCCGGCGATGATCGCAAGACCGCCTCCGCATTCGATCAGAATCGCGATGACCGCAAGGACTTGTGGCAGCGGCAAGGCTTTGTCGGCGATGTAAGCCACCGTGCCTTCAAAGCCGGTGATCTTCAGGAAACCGGAGATGACGAACGTTCCCGCGAGCAAGATGCGGCCCAACAACGCCGCCCAATCTCTCTGTCCGTTCATGCGCGCCTCCCCAAGGCCTACTCGACAAGCAATAATTCCGCGTCCTGCGGAGCGATGAGCCAGCCGTGGTTAGCGTAGCCCCGTTCGGCAGCGGATCACAGCGAGATCATCGCTACGCGGTGGGATTGACGGGCTCGGGAAAGGTTCCCGGCCGGCTTGTCGCGTCGAATGCTGGCGTCGCCAGCCGCCGCTGAATAGACGACACCCATCTTCCCGGACACGCAGCCGTCGGCTCTACCAGCGCACGGTCAACCCGGCGAGCAGCACTCGCGCCGCAGCGGCACCGTTCAGCCGTGCCTGATAACCGAAGTCAACATCGCAACCCCGGCGAACCGTGTAGATCGCGCCGATCCTGACGATTCCGGGTGGCGTCGCCTGCGTGCGCTCGGGGTTCGTATCGACGCCGATATCGTAGAGCAATAGTTGCCAGCTGGAGTCGATCGTCACGACCGCGGCAGTCGACGCGTGAAAGAGATCGCGGCGGTTGAGCGCGTCGCCGTGAACGCGCGTATAGCCGAGGTTGGCGTGGAGCGCCAGCGGCGCCGTGTGCACGCTGACGGCCGCGAGCACGTGATAGGTCGCTTTGCCGGCACCCAACCCCCGGGCCGCGTCGCCGGTCGGCGCGCCGATCCCCGCTCGCGTCGCCACGCTGACCGCACCCGACTCATAGAACCGCCATTTGATGTCGATCGCCGTATCGCCTGCACTGCGGGCCGTGATCGCCGCGGCATCGTCGGCGGTGCGGAGCGCGATCCAGGTCGGCCTCAGGATGCTGTCGAGATTCGGCAGCAGCCCGTACGAAAGTTGCGGGCCGAATTCGTAGGCTCGATCGCCGCCGTCGCGCGTCCAGGCGTTGCCGAGCTCGAGCTCGAACTTTTCTGCGCCCTGCGTGCCGGTATCCTCGGTGAGCAGCGGATGCGCCGCGAATACGTCGAGCGCCCATGCGAGCACGAACAGCAGCGCGCAGTGACGCCCAAGCGCGTGTATCAAAGGTGGTAGGCCCTCTTGGCGAGACCATAGGCAAGCTCGGGCGCCAGCTCGTGGGCCTCGTCCTCTCCGATCCTGTGCTCCGCAACGAGCCGCGCCAAAAAGCGGCAATCGATGCGGCGCGCGACGTCGTGCCGCGCCGGGATCGACAGAAACGCGCGCGTGTCGTCGTTGAATCCGACCGTGTTGTAGAAGCCCGCGGTCTCGGTCGCCTGCTCGCGGAAGCGCAGCATGCCCTCCGGGCTGTCGTGGAACCACCATGGTGGACCGAGCTTGAGCACGGGATAGTGGCCCGCCAGCGGGGCGAGCTCGCGCGCATAGACGGTTTCGTCGAGCGTGAACAGAATCACCGTGAGGCCGCGCTCGTTGCCGAAGCGATCGAGCAGCGGTTTGAGCGCGCGGACATAGTCGGTACGGGTCGGGATGTCGGAGCCCTTGTCGCGGCCGAACAGCCGGAGGATTTGTGGATTGTGATTGCGAAACGAGCCCGGATGGATCTGCATCACGAGGCCGTCCTCCAGGCTCATCCGCGCCATCTCGGTCAGCATCTGCCCGCGAAAGGTTTCGGCTTCGGCCGGGCTCGCGACGCCTCTCAGCGCCTTGGCGAACAACGCTTCGCATTCACCTTCGCCGAGATCGCAGGTCTGTGCGGTCGGGTGGCCGTGGTCGGTCGAGGTCGCGCCCATTGTCTTGAAGAAAGCGCGCCGCTGGCGATGCGCGGCCAGATACCCGCGCCAGGTCGCAGTAGGCTCGCCGGTGAGCTCGCCCAGCCTCGCTACGTTGGCCGCGAAGCCGTCGAACTCCGGATCGACCACCGGATCGGGGCGATACGCGGTCAAGACGCGGCCCTTCCAGCCCGATGCGCGGATCTTGGCATGATGCGCGAGCGGATCGAGCGGCGACTCGGTCGTCGCGATCACTTCGATGTTGAAGCGCTCGAATAGCGCCCGCGGGCGAAACTCGGGTCTGGCGAGACAGACATTGATGAGATCGAACAAACGGTCCGCCGACTCTGTGGTGAGCCGTTCGCGGATGCCGAACACTTCGTGGAACGCATGATCGAGCCAGAGGCGCGTTGGCGTTCCGCGGAAAAGCGCACAGTGGCCGGCGAAAATGTGCCAGATCTTGCGCGCGTCCTTCTCGATCGATCCACCGTCGCGCCGCGGGATGCCGAGATCCTCGAGGCGCACACCCTGGCTATAGAGCATCCGGAACACATAATGATCGGGTGTGATGAACAGGGCGGACGCATCGGTGAACGGTGCGTCGTCCGCGAACCATTGTGGATCGGTATGTCCATGCGGGCTCACGATCGGCAGATCCTTCACCGTCGCGTACAGTGCGCGGGCGAGCGCGCGCTGGCCGGGCTCCGCGGAAAACAGGCGGTCGGGCTCGAGCTTGAGCGGGATCATTCCAGGTGCTCCATGTTGAAGAACCGGCGCGTCGCAATCAACCGGCCGTTGCGCGCGCGACAGTGCGCGCCGCACCGTCGGCAAACAGCGCCGAAAGCCAGCTCGCGACCTTGCCGGCGAAGCGCGGTTCGGCGGGGAGATCATCGCCGAAGATCGCGTGCAAACTTAAGAATCCGCGCGCAAGCGCCGGTGGATCGCCGCGATGCGCGGCAGCGATGCGGGCGAATTCGCCCGCCAGTGGATCGGAAACCTTGATCTCGCGTCCGGCTTCGTCGCGGCCACTCGCGTAACGCATCCACCCGGCGACGGCGAGCGCGAGCAGCGCGATCGGGCGACCCACGGCGAGATTGTCGCGCACGGTACCGAGCAGACGCTGCGGCAGCTTCTGCGAGCCGTCCATCGCGATCTGCTGCGTACGATGCGGCAACGCCGGGTTGCCGAAGCGGGCGATCAGCGCTTCTTCGTACGCTGCAACGTCGACTCCCGGCGGCAACTTCAGCGTCGGCGCGACCTCATCGCGCATGAGCCGGCGCATGAACGCGACGAACTCCTCGTGCGCGGCGACCTGGTAGATGAACTCGTGCCCCGCCAGAAATCCGAGATAGGCGAAGGCCGAATGACTGCCGTTGAGCAAGCGGAGTTTCATCGCCTCGAACGGCGCGACGTCGCGAACGAGCTCCGCGCCCGCGCGCTCCCAGGCCGGCCGCCCCGCGACGAAGTCATCCTCGATCGCCCATTGCCGGAACGGCTCGTGCATGACCGGCGCCGCGTCGTGCAGCCCGAGCGCGGCATCGTTCTCGGCGATGTCGGCATCGGTCGTCGCCGGAACGATGCGGTCGACCATGGTCGACGGGAAACTCGCGTTGTCTTCGATCCAGCGCGCGAGCGCCGGATCGCGCGCCTGCGCAAACGC
>WNGA01003472.1_pt1 | contig 23629 bp, 12 predicted proteins | sample 5400061 | NCBI WGS metagenome assembly WNGA01 (sample SAMN13153366, study PRJNA577476) | soil metagenome | isolation source: 100 cm soil or saprolite under grassland replicate 2 | place: USA:California | collected 2016-06-15
AGGGATAACGTTCCTCGACCGCCGGGCGAGGATCGCCGGAGGCCACCCGTTCGGCCTTGGTCTTGGCGAACGGGATGTATTGCCCCGAACCTTCGCAGCCATCGTTTGCCCACACCCCCGATCGCAGCGCCCAGCCGGTGTACGTCGCCAAAGGTGCCGTCAATTCGGGCAACCGAATCCCGGAGATCTCATTGCCGTCGCTGTCGGTCGTCGGTACGAAGCTCGGGTAGATCGGCCCGTTCGCCGGATTGTCCTGATAGGGCGCAGTGAACACAGGCGGGTTGATGGTCGGAATGCCGGTCGCGTAGAAATTCGGACCGTAATTCGCTCGGTAACGGGTGGTCTTCAAGCCGGTGTACGTCACCCCGGGGATTTTCGGGAATCCGGTCCCCGCTTGCGGCAAAGGCGGCACGAGCGTTCCGTCGGCAAGCGTGGGAACCTGCGACGCCGGCGGGGCTATGCCCTTCGTCGACCACTGGTCCAGGTCTTCCCACAGGGCTCGCTGTACCGGCGCCGAGTCCAGCGGATTGAGAAACTGCTGGCAATTGCCCTTGTTCGCCGGATTGCCTGCACCGCCGTGCTGCTTGCTGGAAAGCAGGTAAAGGCGGGCCAGCGGATGATCGGCCAGGTCGACTGTCCCCATTGGATCCGTATGGAGCAGCGAGGCGGCCTTCACCCAGTACTCGTTGGAGGAATAGAACTCCATTGCGAGGGGACAGGTGTTGGTCGCCTCGCATTTCTTGTAACGGCCGTCGGTCGTGCCGGAGATCGGGTCGAATGTCGTCTGATTCGCGATCGGGAAAAGCCCCTCGAGATACAGATGGTCCTGGCGATTGCGCTCGGTGCGTCCGGATTGCGACCAGCGGTAATTCATGTTTACGCCGTCGCCTGCGCCGACCCACTGCATCAGCCCATCGAAGACTTTCTTGCCGGACTCGTCCTCGTTGAAGCCGAGATGCCGAAAGTCGTTGAGTGTGCGCGCGGGTTGCGATGAGGTTTCCGTGTAGATCCTCGTCACGTCCCCGGCGAGCGGATTCGGGTTGCCGAAATCGTCGCTGGTGGCGTAGCGGAGGAACGAGTTGAAGTCGCGTATCGCCGCAAATCCAAGCCCGGCGACCTTCGGATTCTTCGCCGTGTACGAGAACTCATAGATGTCGTTGGCAATGAAATTCCCCGTCGCTAGCTTGATCGCTGTGCCCGTCGCGTCGGTGTACGCCCAGCCTGACGCGGGAATCACCTGCGGCGGGTCGTCCAGATGAACGCGATGGGTCAATATCGGACTGACCGTGTCCGTCGGATCCGCTGCCGCATAGGCCAGCACGAACGAAGCTCCCGAGGTCACGATGTACTCGTACGCCGGGCCCGTGATCGTCGAGCCGTCCGGGTTGTGCGCGATCGGAAGGCTCACCGTCGCGGTCAGGCTGGTGAGGCTCGCCAGATCTTCCCAGCCGCTCCACACCGTCGTGTAGCCGCGCGGCCACAGAAACGTATTGGCCAGCACGGCCGGGTCGGTGACCGCGCCCGGGTCGTTGCCGCCGGCACCTCGATTCAGCGTTCCGTGCGTCTTGCCGCCGCGGTTCGGCGGCTCATACATCATCTTGTGATTGCCCTTGCTCAGGTCGAGCGGCTTCAGGATGTAGAAGTTATGCGCATACTCGACATGTCCGCTGGCATTTCTCGGCGCGAGCCCGATGTCGACGATCACCGCATTCTTCTGATCGTTCGGGTCGACTTCCCCGTAGGCAATGCCGACGATTCTTTCGAACTGACCGACGCCGGCGAACGAGTAACCGCCGAAGGCGATCGTTCGTGAGGTGATTTGCAGCTTGGTCGTGCGGGCGTCCGCGATCGATGTTGCGACCAGCATGCCGGTTGCAGCCAGCGCGCTGGCGATGCTCAGCTGCAGCAGGTTCCGCTTCGCAAATTTGGGCGTCCTGCGAAAAGGGGCGCTGCGTTGCCGGACAACCATGGTATTCCTCCTTCGTTCGAGTGAATTGCCGTCGCTCTCTGACGGTACTGCAGCTCTTGCCTGCTATGGAAAAGAGATCAAGTTTTCGATGTCATCATTACGCTCCCGCGTGCGCCCATTAGTCCGATGTCGGTGGCGCTCCGAGCGGAACGCCGCCAGGGCCTGAGCTGAAGTCCAGCCATGGCGTAGTGGGCGGTTGCTGCGCAACGCCGGGTTGGGAGAAGTCGCACACGCCTTGCGGGAACGTTTGTTGCAGCCGCGTCCACTGTGCATCGGTGAACGTCACGTTGTACTCGGCGCGATTGAGCGGCTTTAGCTGACACTTGAGCACATCATTGGTGTCCGGTCCTCCAGCGGCCATGCGTGTGAGGCCCGTGTACGTGAACAGCACATCGCATATGGAGCCCGGCGTCCAGTCGTATTCCTGGTCGTTGATCGTGCACGCGTCGCGAGCGGCGGCCGGCCGGTTGCGCGCCACCTTGGCTTCGTGCGACAGGGCGCTATTATCGGCCTCGATCGCACTGAGCCACTGGTCCATGAGGTTGAACGCCTTAAGGGCAATGGCCTGTGAAGGACGCGAGGTATTTCCCGTCGGAGCCGTCGTGAGCGGCTGCCACCAGTGGATCTCATTCGCCGCGTTTCCATTGGTCCGCAACAGACGGTTCCGCGTGAATATCCACTCGGAGTTGTTGTGCATCTCGTGATTGTCATCGGTCCGTGCGTCGATGATGGGATATTTGCCGAGCTCGAGACCATACGTGATCAGTCCGGATTGGTACATCCGCTCGATCCCGGTTAGGTCCCCGAGTGTTCGCTGCGACTGATAATTGCCATCGATATCCAGCCCCCCGATCTTTTCATTGATATCGACGAATTGCTCAGGCGTAATGCTGCCCGCCTGAAGCGCCTTCAAGCCGTACTGCAGCCCGACGTTGTCCGCGACCTGGTAGGTGAAGCCATCCTGCGGCCGCACGCCCAGCTCGTTGATGTGATAATCCTTCATGCTGCAACGCACGCCCGTCGGGTTGGTCACCGGGTTGTAGAGCGATGCCGCGGGAAGCAGACAGCTCGTATTGGTCACCACGAAGAAGCGAGTGCCGAACGCGGGCGGTCCGTCCTGGTTGGGGCATTCTTGTTCCGATGGCAGGCCGAGGATTGCCTGGCGGTCGACGGCATTGGCCCACAGCGCTGGCGAGATGGTCGTAAAGTAACGCGTCAGCACTTGGCAGTCGTGGGCATTGACATACAACGACCAGATGTCGGGATAACTGCAAACCGGAAGGAGCCCATCGAGCAGACCAGGATATTGATCGCCGACGCTGTGCTGCTGGATCGCGCCGCCCGAGCAGCCCGTGCCCATCGTATACCGGATGAGGCCATACGCTTCGGCGAGACGCTCCTTGACCATCATCGCGGTTTCGGCGTTGAGCTTCGTATTGGAAATGGTTCCGTGATTGGTCAGCGTCGCTGCCGCGGTCGCGAAGCCGCGCGACAACGAGTTGTCATCAAGCGCACTGGCCAGAGTGCCCTGCGTATATTGTGTTCCGGCCCCGGCGCCAAACAGGTACAAGAGTTTGCCGTTCCACGCAGACTGCGGCGCCCATGGCGTCCACGGCTTGGTCGGGTCGAAGAGCACCGTAATCTTGTAAATCGACCGGTTGAGAGCGCCGGTCTCCTGACGAACGATGTAAGGGACAGTCAGGCCCTGGTCGGTCGTGGTGGTTGCAACCTGCGCCGAGGGCGGCGGATTCGCCGGATCATAGGCGAGGAAGGTGCCGGTGATCGTGCTCTTGTAAAAGAATGCGTACTGCGGCGCTGCGTTGCAATCCGCATCCAGCGCTGGTCCCAGCCCATGGTTTTGCGTCGTGCAGGCCCATGGTTGCAAGTGAGGACCGGAAAAGACAGGGCCACCGATCGGATGGTTGTTCACTGCCAACTGCACCGAGCGGCCGGGGACCGATAGCGTCAAGCTGTTCTGCCCCAACTGCAATCCAGTGACCAGCGCAAGATATCCGTGTCCGTCCGGAGCAGGATGCAATGCGTTCGCGACAGGCTGGCCGTTGAGGGAGAGCACGGCCTGACTGATGCGGGCAAGACCCGGCGGCAGCGTCACCCGCACCAACACATCTCCGCCCGCAACGAGATCCGCGCGATTGGAGACCGCCTCGACGGTCAACGTGGCGTCCGACTTTGCCAGTGCGCTATGCGTCCCTAGCGCGATCGGCGCCAGCACAGCCGCGAACGCTGCGCGGCGCAGATGCAACGCCAGAGAGATGAGAAAGAGACGGGCACTTACCATGGCTCCTCCTTTGCTACGGTGTGGCAACGCACTCGCAGCATTGCGCTGCGGTTCGGTCTATCGCCGGGACCAGCATCTTGATGCTGCTTGACTGCCGATCGAAACAATCTACCGTCAAGACGTACTACAGGGCGCGCGCCTTGCGGCACGCGCCCGACTCCTGAAACTTTGCATACAGCAGGCAACTCCTGTTACTGCGGATGAAAACCCTGCCGCTCAAGGTCTCCGATTACACAGCCCGCGATCATCCCGGATCACTGCAACACGTTGCTCGCTTGTGCGGCATTTACCAGTGCGGCCCAATCGTCCGGGAATCCGGGCGGGATGGGCGCGGTGCACTTCGCACCCATCGCCGCTGCGGCCGGGCCGGCGAGCAGATAGCCCTGGCAAGCTGCGTTGTCAGCGGCGGCCCTCACCGCAGCCACGTAACCGTCATGGTTGGTGTAGCGCGCCTCGAGCGAGGGCCGGGGATCGCCGGGAAGGCGATCGGCCTCGTGGATCGCAAACGGCACCATGCCGCCGACGTAATTGCAGACTTGGCCAGCGTGGAACGGTCTTCCGTCATAGTAGGCGGCGTCGCCCGGACCGGCGGTGATGTTCCAGCCCAGATACGTACCCAGCGGCGCATCGCGCAGCACGGTCGGAACTCCGCCCAGCTCATTGCCGTCCGCATCCACACGCGGCACGAGCATCTTGATTACGCTCTTGATCGGCGGCGGAATGTTCGTGGGGTTGCCTGTCGCGTCGAAGTGATCGAATTCCGGGCCCCAATCGTAATCGAGCACGGGATTGACGAAGTTCTCCGGGAGGAAGATCGAATCCGGAATGCCCGGAACGCCACTTGGGAAGCCCATCGCTGCTTTTGTCGGCTCGACCAGATTGCGTTGGTTCTTGGGCCCATGCATCCGCGGCCAGATGCTGGATGGTGGCAGCGTTCCATGCATCACCCATTCGCGCAACGCGACGCGCAAGCGGTTGACGAGCTGTGTGGCCGGTACGGGATTCGCTCGTAACGTGCCCCTGCCCCAGTTGTTGCCCGGACAGTTGACGCCGGTGTCGGCTATCGCCTGATTGAATCCACCCCCACCGCCGCCGTGCGTCGAGCTCGGCAGGTAATAGCGACGGACGTTTTCCGGCAGCGGAATGTCGGTCTTAGGATCCGTGCCGACCCATGAAGTCGTCATCTTCAGCGCGAAGACTTCGGCCCCGCCGAAGGTCTCGACGATCTTCGGGCACGTCTCGGTCAACATGCAGCGATCGAGAATCCCGCCCGGCGGCAGATTGCGAACTTGATCGGGCCACTTGTGCCACCACTGCGGACCTTCGCTGCCCATCTGGTAGAGCTCGAGCACGCCGTCCGGTTGGCCCCAGCGGGAATTGTTCGCAACACGGCGGCCCGCGATGAGCGGCCAAGCCCCTTCGTGCACGATGCGTCCGGCCTCGTCCTGGTTCATGCCCAGGTGGATGTAGTGCCGGGTGAAATTGCCCGATTGCGAGGAACCGCGAATGATCGCCCATTGGATGGCGCCGGCGAGCGGGTTGGCCGTACCGAAATCATCCGCAATCTCGTATCTGAAGAATGACTGCAGATCGCGGAACGCAGCCGTGCCGGCCCCGAGGACGTATGGATCTTTCACCGTGTAGGTCAGCTGATAGAGCAGCGCGGGATCGAAGGTCCGACCATTGCCGAGACATACCCGGACCGGCAGGGCTGTAGGCGATCCCGGCGCGGCGAACGTTGCGGCTGCCCCGTAGCAGAACTTCCAATCGCTATTCGGGATCGTTTCGCCCTCGGTTACGACGCCCGTCAGGGTCTCCTCCGTATGCGTTTTCAACAGCGCATCGGAGTTGTCCGCCGAATCAGCCGGGAAATACGGGATCGGATTTCCCATTACGTTGAGCGGCTGATTGGTGCCGCTGCGATTGATGATGCGGCCGAGGACTTGTCCGGTCACACCGGAGAGGACCGGCACCTTCACCCACTCGTTGTTGCTAGGCGTCACCGGCGAAAGCGTCGACGCATTGGCGGGAACCACCGTCGCGCCTGCATTATCCCCCTGCCAGCCGCTGCTCAAGCCCATGTCGTGCGAGTTGCGCAAATCGCTGCTGATGGTGATTCTGCCGCCCCGATTCGGGACGTCATGCCACAGCAACCCGCTGGACAGCGACAGGTCGACCGGCTTGACGATGAAGAAGGTGGCAATGTATTCGACCTTGCCATTCGAGTTCTTCGGCGCCAGGTTGATGTCGGTAATGAGAGTGTTGTGTGCATCGCTCGGGTCCAGCTCCCCGAACGCGCGCCCGGTCAGCCTCTCATACGGAATGTCCTGACCGGTGAGCGACGTCGTCGCATCGATGATGATCCTGGTCACTCGCGCCTGCGAGGGCGGCGCCCATGCCAAGAGCGCTGCAGCAAGCGTGATGCTGACGACCGCTGACCTACGAAATATTTTCGGTAACATTGTGCTGTCTCCTCTTGTGGCTGCTACAGTCGTCCGGTAAAAGCGAAAGTAATGGCGTTTGGAGGCGCCGACCCGGCGGCGAATCTCGCGGCTCGGCGATAGACGGTGGAAGTGCACGTTCGCATAAACGATGCCGGCCCGGGCGCCGTCAATGATCTCCGTCGACTCTCCGGCCGCAAGCTGCTGGCTCACGTTGCTCGCTGCAATATTCACTATCTCGTTTCCTACTGAGGCACTTTGCTCGCCCTCGCTTCGTCGACCCGCTGCGCTCGTCGCGCCCGGGCCAAGTCGGGGAAAACTTGCCAACGGCAGCCAGAGCCGCCGTTGGTTTTCGAACGGGCTGACCCGCACTAGATAACCCGGCAACCTTTCCTGTTATTGCAGAACATTGCTTGCAGCAGCGGCGGCAATAAGCGCGTCGCGGTCCGCCTGCAGCAGGAATCCCTGGGCCATCGCGTTATCCGCGGCAGCGGTGACCGCCGCCACATATCCCGCGTGATTGCCATAACGCTCGGTCAGCGAAAGGCGGGGATCGCCGGTTGCCAAACGGTCGGCCAGGGTCTTTGCAAACGGAATCCAGCCGCCCTGGTAATTACACACCTGGCCCCGGTGGAAGCCGGTTGCAGTAATGTTCCAACCCAGGTACGTACCGAGCGGCGCTTGCAGCAGCACGACCGGAACACCGCCGACCTCATTGCCGTCCGCATCCACTCGCGGCACCACTTGCTTGATCACTTGCTTGACGATCGGCGGCTCGAACGAGTGGAATCCTGTGTTCTCGCTATAGTCCAGAGTGGGGCCCCAGTCGTATTGCATCATCGCCTGGATGAACTTGCTGGGCCCGCCGCCGACGTCAAGCTCCGGCGCGTCGGGGTTCGTGCTGGCAAGCACGGCCGGGATATCGGGGAACCCCATCGCCGCCTTCGTCGGTTCCACCAGCGTTTTCTTCGCCAGGGTTGGGTAAACGCTGTCGGGTGGAAGTATTTCGTGCATCACCCAGTTGCGGAAATGGAACCGTATCGCATTGACGGACTGCGTCTGCGGGAGCGGGTTGGACCCAAATGTGCCCGGGCCGTAGTTGTTACTAGAGCAAGCGGGTATGCTGCCTGGATTAACATCGAAGCCGCCGCCGCCGCCGCCGTGCGGGCTGCTCGCGAAATAGTATCTGCGGACGTTCTTTGGCAGAGGGATGTCGTTTTTCGCGTCGGTGCCGACCCATCCCGTTGTCAGCTTCTGCCCCCAAACTTCGGCAGCGCCAAAGTGCTCTACGATCTTGGGGCAGGTGTTGCTGGCTTCGCAGCGATCGAGGATACCGCGCGGCGGCAGACCGCGAACGTGATCGGGGTACTTATGCCACCAAAGGGGACCTTCACTGCCAGCTTCGAAGAGCTTCATCACGAGGTCAGGCTTCGCAAAGCGGAAGTTCAAGCCGATTCGGCGCGCCGCAACGATCGGCCAGGCGCCGTCGTACACCTTGCGATTGGCTTCGTCCTGGGTAAAACCGTAGTGGATGAGCTGTCTTACGAAGGTGCCTGACTGCGAGCTTCCCCGAGTGATAACCCAGCCGATTTGACCGGCCACAGGATTCGGCGTGCCGAAGTCGTCCTGCGTCTCGTACTTGAAGAACGATGCAGCATCCCGGAACGCCCCCGTGCCGACCGCGAGCACATACGGATCCTGGGACGTGAATACGACCTGATAGAGCTTGTCGGGCAGAAAACCGTTTCTCACGCAGATCTGTGTCGGATCGGGCGTGCCCGGAAACGGGTTCGCCGCGCTACAGCTCGCCCACGCCCAGTCGCCGCTCGCAATCTTCGTTACTCCAGTGACGATGCCGTCGATGGTCTCGTGGTCATGCGACTCCAGAGTCGCCTGCGTCGTATCCAGGGTGACCGGCTTGTACGGGATGGGGTTCGAGTGCTCGATGATTGGCTGCGAGTTCACGCCGCCCACATTCATTATTCGTCCCATGACGACACCGGTAATGGTCGAGCCGTCCGGATTCTTCGGGATCGGCACCACGGCGTAGTCATTGGTGTTGCCCGGAGCAGGTACCTGAGCGGTGCCACCTGAATTGTCGCCCTGCCAGCCGCTGCTCAAGCCAATGTCTCCGTCACGTCGGCTCGAGGCAGCGAGGGTTATCCTGCCGCCGCGGTTCGGCACGTCCTGCCACATCAGATGACTGCTCTTCGACATATCGATCGGCTTGACCAAAAAGAACGTGGCCATGTACTCGACCTTGCCACCCGCATTCTTAGGCGCCAGGTTGATATCGTTGATGATCGTGTTGTGCGGATCATTCGGATCGAGCTCTCCGAAAACTCGGCCCGCAATCGTTTCATATTGTCCGGCAGTGCCGAAGGATGCGCCGCCGAAAGCGGGCGACGTCGTGGTATCGATAACGAGCTTGGTCACCCGCGCTTGGGTTGGTTGCGCCCAGGCCAGCAGAGCGGCGCTGGCCAAGGCCCCGACCAAAAACGGTTTGCGCGCTACATCAGGTACGTTCAGTAACATCATCTGCTCCTCCTTCGATTCGAACGAAAATGCCGGCAAGCGAAGTGCTTCGATATGACCGCAATGGTTCGGTATCTCAATCGGCTTCGATTTGCCTTGACACCCATCTCCTCCTTCTTTGAGCTGGCTCTTTGAATGCCCGACATGAATACCCGACAGGGCTGGGCGCGTTTCTCGTCGGGACGCTCATTTCAGCGCGAGGACTCTCTTCAAGTGCTCTTCGGTGTAGTCCTCCGCGGAACGATTAAGCCCACGACCGTCGTTGATAGACGTCGACCCGGCAACACGCATTCACTTCTTGGTCTTGCTCAATCCGAGGCTGAGTCCGGCAGCTTCCTGAATCATCCTCTCCGCGTCATCGGCGAGCAGGTACCCCTTCCTCACCAGCGCTGCCGCGGCCCTAGCGAACTCGTCGACGTAATCGTCGTGATTGCTATAGCGCTCCTCGATCGACGGACGCGGGTCGCCGGCAGCGATGCGCTCGGTCTGCGTCCTGGCAAACGGCAGGTACGAGCCGTTGAACAGACAGTTCTCGTTCTCGGCGTTTCCCGCGGCCCGGACATTCCACCCGGTGTACGTCGCAATCGGGACTTCGAGCGCCGGAAGTCTGATTCCAGCGCGCGAGTTGCCATCATCGTCCACCTTCGGAACCAGAATCGAGTAGTGCTCTCCCTGCAACGGCGGCACCACCGAGTAGTCGGTCACCTGGAGGTAGTTCACGAGGCCGGTATAGTTGGCCCCGGGGATGGAAGGAAAGCCCGTGCTCGCCTGGTCGGATGCGACGAGGTCGCCCTGGGGCAAACCGTTGCCACTCGGATTGGCTTGCGAATGGCCCTTCGATACGTATCCGTAGCGGCTCTCCGGCGGCTCCGCGCCGTGCGCGACCCAATCATCGAGCGCGAGCACGAGAGCGCGATTCACCGCCGTCGTGCCGAGCGGCGTGTTGACGTTCTTGCAGATCCCTGGATTGAAGGACGTCGGAACGAGCCGATTGCTCCCTCCGTGCGGGGTACCAGCAACCATGTACAGCCGGACGTCGGCAGGAATGTCGACCGGACGCGGCCCGCTCGGAGCTCCGTCACTGATAAGCAGCGCGCCGCGCGCGCCCCAGACTTCGAACTCGCCGTCGACGTGAATCACTTTCGGGCAGGTATTACTGGCTCGGCACTTGGCCAGCACGCCATCGGTCCGGCCGGTGAGCGGGTCGGTGATGGTCCCGTAGGCGAACGGGAACTGATCACCCGGTTGCAGGTGTTCCTCGTGCTGCTTCGACCAGCGACCCGGCTGCGCGAACGCGAAGTTGACCCAGGTCTTTCGCGATCCGGGAATGATAGGCATCGCCCCGTCGAACACCTTTCGTCCGCTCTCGTCGGCGTTGAAGCCCTGATAGAGGAAATCCCGAAGGAACCGGCCGCTTTGCGAGACGCCTTCGGCCAGATAGCGGTCGAGGTTTCGACCGGCCAGCGGATTGGGGTTGCCGCTGCCATCGGCGAGCTCGTAGCGCAGGAACGAGTTGACGTCCCGCGTCGCGGCGAAGCCGATCCCGGCGACGATCGGATCCTTTGCCGGGTAAATGAACTCGAAGATTGCCCCCGAATCGAACGGCGGGCCCGGCGGAGTCACCTGGATTTGCCGGTCGCTGACGTAGTCCCAAGACGTGATCGGTTGCCGAGGATCGCGCTCGCGCTCGCGGACGGTTAGCGTCGCCTGCGCCTTATCGAGGGTGGCCGCGGGATACGACAGCGCGCCGAGCCAGGGAGCCGTTCCGCGGTCGACGAATTCCTCGCGGCTGAGGGCGACGATGGGCTGACCGGCATTCGTTGCGACGGGGAAGGATCCGATCAGGTTTTGCCCGACGCGCGGTATGTCGCCTTGCCAGCCGCTCCACACGAGCGTGAATCCGCGCTCGAGCAGCAGCGGTGTCGGACTGTTGATGAAACCCGGAATTACCATGTTGCCGCGGTTGACGACGTCGTAGAGCATCGCCCCGTTGCCCTTCACCGGGTCACTCGGCGCATGGATCTCGACGTCGACCCGATATTCGACGCGGCCGGCGGCATTTTGTGGCGCATTGGCGAGATTGACGATTCCGGCGTTGCCCGGGTGCGCGGGGTCCAGTTCGCCGATCACGTAGCCGCGAATTCGCTGGTACGACCCCACGTCGCCGTATGTCGCTCCCTGGTTCAGCGGAGTCTGCGACTCGACCACGAACTGTGTGACCCGCGCCTCCCCCGTGATCGCGCACGACAGCACAAGCGCAATCGTTCCCGTATGCATTCCAGCTCTGTGTTTGATCATCTGCTCCTCCGTTGATGACCCTTTACAATCCTCGGTCATCGTTGGGCGTGTGGCGCCGCAATAGGTATTTGGGTCGGGGGCCGCTCTTATTCATATACAGTTTCCCATCGCAACGACGGGTTAATGGGCGACCTTGTATACAAGCTAGGCGTTTTTATTCGCAATGTCAATCGAGCCATTTAGCATCCTGCGGGCCCGACCGGAAGGTGGAGACACCTTATCAACAGTGCGAGTGATAAGGGCCCGTTTTGAGGTCTGAGGCAGACGGCCGCAAGCCGCGAATGCGCGTGGGCCCTCAGGAAGTCGCTACCACCACCGTGCTGGTGTCCCCAACCGGCTCGGCAGGAAGATTGGCGCGTAGGCTGGCCAGGGAGGCAAGCAAATCTGCGAATCGCTCGCCCTGCACGAGAATGTGATGACGTAGTCGTTCGGCCGCTAGGTTCGGGTCTCCCTGCAGCAAAGCCTCGACGATTTGCGCGTGCTCGTTAAACGACGCCGACATCCGATTTCGAACCCTGAGCTGTAGGCGTCGGTAGGGCCTCAGTCGTCGCTGCAGTACCGTCGCTTGCTCCACGAGAAACCCGCTGTGGGCGGCCGCATAGATCACCTGGTGAAAGTGCTCATTCTTGTGGTAGTAGTCGTCCGGGTCACCAGCGAGGCACGCTGCTTCGCATGCGCGGTGCGCCTTGAGCAACTCTTCGTGCTCGCCGTCCGACATCCGGCGGGCGGCTAAACGCCCGCACATTACCTCCAATTCGGCCATCACCTCGAACATCTCCAGCAAGCGTTGGGGCGTTACGTCGGCGACGACCGCGCCCCGCCGTGGACGGACCGATACAATTCCCATCGACGAGAGTTGAATCAGAGCTTCGCGTAGCGGCGTTCGCGATACCCCGAATTTTTGGGCCAGCTCATTTTCGTCCAGATGCATGCCTGGCGGAAACGCGCCGGTTGCGATGTTGTCCTCGATGGCCTCCCGAAGCGTTTCGGCCCGAGTTCCTGATTTGGCTTTTCGCATTCCCGATTTCGACTTCATAGTCCTCCCGCTCCAGCATGCGATAAATAGGTCATCCGTCAGTTAGTGCAGATCGGAGCACTCTTGCATACATCCATGGTAACATTGTATACGTCGTTGCATGCAAAGATAAGGTAAGAGAAGACCCCTTTTTTCCGGAAAGGCGATGCCATGACCCCGGCTGCGCCATTATTCGGCATAGATGCCTTATGGCCGTTATCGCCATAACTGCTTGTATTTCGGCTTCGTGCGCCGGGTCGCTGCCGGTGCTAGCGCGGGCCTTGACCCGGGCGGCCAACGATAAAGAACAAGTCGGCGCCGATTCTCGCTGCTGAGCAAAAGGAGCGAAATCTTGGCCAACAACGACCATAGCCGCGCGCAGCCCGCACCGACCTTGCCGCGTTCAAAGCGCTCATTCTTCAAGCGCCTGTTCCGCGAGCGCGCCAGCCTAGCCGGCGCGTTGTCGCGCACTGATGGGCGCAGTGCCAGGCATGCGATTTCATTGGCACATGCCTTGATGTCTGAGCGCGGGGAAGTCTCGGGAGCGCGTCTTGCATGCGAGGCGCTCGCGGCGTATCAAGCGCTTGGGCCGGCAGCGTCCGCGGCGTTCTTCGACCTTCTGGTCAAGGAATTCTCCCCGGATCCCGAAGTCGTCGGACGTTGCGCCGACGCCTATCGCGACGATCCGTCGCAGACCAATCTCATCTTGTTACTGCAGGCGGCCGAGCCGCCGCGGCAAGAGCTCTTTCGCCGCCTCAATATGGCGCCCGGCGGCACCGGCATGCTTGTCGAGATGCGCCGCCAACTGCTGCAAGGACTCGGCGAGAACCCACAATGGTTAGGCATAGAGGCTGACCTCGCTCACCTGCTGCGTTCCTGGTTCAACCGCGGCTTTCTGACGCTGCAACGGATCGATTGGCGCAGCTCGGCGCTGGTTCTGGAAAAGCTGATCAACTACGAGGCTGTGCACGAGATTCAAGGCTGGCGCGACTTGCGCCGCCGGCTGCAGGCCGATCGCCGCTGCTACGCATTTTTTCACCCCGCGTTGCCCGAAGAGCCGCTGATCTTCATTGAAGTGGCGCTGACCAAGGGCATGAGCGCCAAGGTACAGCCACTGCTGGATCCTGATTCCCCGGTACTCGATCCTGCATCCGCCGATTGCGCGATCTTCTACTCGATTACCAACTGCCAGCAGGGACTGCGAGGCGTATCCTTCGGCAATTTTCTGATCAAGCAAGTCGCGGAAGATCTCGGCCGGGAGCTTCCGCGTCTCAAGGCCTTCGCTACGCTCTCGCCGATTCCCAGCTTGCGCAGCTGGCTCGCCGTCATGGCAGGCGCGTCGGAGACGAGTCCGTGGCATGCCGAACTCGCTTCCGTCCTCGCCAAGCTCGATGTTCCGCAATGGTTCGAGGACAAACCGCTCTCCGCCGAGCTTCAGCGGCAACTGGCCCCGCTGTGCGCGTACTACCTTCTCTATGCGAAGCAAGACCAGGAGCCGCGCGATCCTGCGGCCCGTTTCCATCTGGTCAACGGGGCGCGGCTGGCGAGACTCAACTGGTTGGGGGATACCTCCGCGACAGGGATGCGCCAGTCGGCGGGCATGATGGTGAATTATGTCTACCGCCTCGCCGAAGTGGAGCGCAACCACGAAACCTACGCGCGCGACCGCACCGTGGTCGCCTCCCGCCGGTTCGAATTGCTGGCCAGAGAATCACTCTTCGCGCGTGCAAACGCGGGTCAGGCGTGACAACAGTTCAAGCTGTAGCCCGGGCTGAGCGGAGCGCGAAGCCCGGGAGCCGATTTCGTTGCCCGTTGATCAGCTCGCCGAAGTTGTATCGTTGACCCGGGCTTCCCCCGGATCTAGTCCGGGGTCAGCCCGGGCTACGATTTTGGCAGGACGTTGATGTGCGCCTCTTCTTGTCAGCCGTTCTTGTTTCGAGCTATTGCGGGTAGCTGCCCTTCGCGGCCGGACTCACGGTTTGCGTTGCCGCACTCGACTCGGGGGCTGGCGCGGGCGCCTTGCCGACCGGTGAGGTCCGCGGCGCCGGGGTCTTGGGATATCCGGCATCGGTCAGCATGCTTTGCCAGCGGTTCTCGTTGTATCCAGTCGCGTACTGGTCACCGACCTGCAACGCCGGAGCGTCCAGCCCGCCGGTGAGCCGCTTCAGCTTGTCGGCGCCGTCGCTCTGGCCAACGTCGACGACCGTATGCGGGACCCCGCGCTTGTTGAGCAATGCGGAGGCGGTGTCGCAGACGGTGCCGCAGCCAAAGGTATACAGCGTTACCGGATAGCGCTCCTGCGCCAGAACTGCCGAAAACGACAGATTGCTGGTCTCGATCGTGTTCTTGCCGATGCGCTTGGCTTGTGCGTCGCGGGCATTGGGCGGTGGCGGCTTGTCCGAATACACGACCCGGCCCTCGGGGTCCACGTAGCGATAAACCTGTTGCGTTTGCGCCGCCGCCAATGCGCTGGCGATCAGGATCAGCAACGCCAACACACCCGCAGAACGTTTTCGAGTGATTGCGATGGTCATGGCGCCTCCAGCTTGCAGGGGTAAAGCAAAGGCGTTACGAGCAGCCCCGAGTGCGCGAAGCCCCGCAGCGAGCCCCGAGACAGTACAGAAGAAGTACGGCGAGGGGCGAGCGAGGAAGCGACAAAGCAATCGGGGCGCACAGTAGCCTTTGCAGTCTTATGACGGTGACATCCCATTATGCCTCAACAAGGCATCGATTTGGGGTGCCCTGCCGCGGAAGGCGATAAACGACTCGAGCGCCGGCCGGCTGCCGCCGCGCGCCAAGACCTCGTCGCGGAACCGCGCGCCCGCCTTGCGCGACAGCACGCCCACTTCCTCGAACAGGCTGTAGGCGTCAGCCGAAAGCACCTCGGCCCACTGGTAGCTGTAATATCCGGCCGCGTAGCCACCGCTAAAGATGTGGCTGAAGGCGTTGGGTGCGCGATCGTAATCCGGTCGCCACACGACAGCGACTTCGCGCCGGATCGCGTGCAGCAGCTCGAGTGGCGATGTGCCCGCGGCCGGGTCGAAATCGAAGTGCAGGTGCATGTCGAACAACGCAAACTCGAGCTGGCGCACCATCTGCATGCCGCTTTGGAAATTCTTCGCCGCGAGCATGCTCTCGAACAGCTTTCGCGGCAGAGATTCGCCCGTATCGACGTGTGCGGTCATCTGCCGGAGCACGTCCCACTCCCAGCAGAAGTTCTCCATGAACTGGCTGGGCAGCTCGACCGCATCCCATTCGACGCCTTCCAGACCCGAGACCCCCGGCACCTCGACCTGGGTGAGCAACAAGTGCAGGCCGTGCCCGAACTCGTGGAACAGCGTCTGCACTTCGTCGTGGGTGAAGAGCGCAGGCTGTTGCGCGCCGTTCCGGGCGACCGGTGCCGAGAAATTGCAAGTGACGTACGCGACCGGGTGCTGCACGAGCGTACCGTACCGGCGGCGGTTGATGGCGTGATCCATCCAGGCGCCGCCGCGCTTGTGCGGTCGCGCATACAGATCGAGATAGAACTGGCCGATCAGCGCATCCCGGTCATCGAGCACGTCGAAAAAACGCACCGTCGGATGCCATACCTGAGCACTTCTTTCGCGGATCACGACTCCAAAGACGGCCTGGACGACGCCGAACATTCCGGCGAGAACGCGATTCTCGGGAAAATACTGCTTGACCTCCTGCTCCGAGAAGCTGTACCAGGCCTGGCGCAATTTTTCGGAGGCATACGGCAGGTCCCATGCGGCAAGCTCGAGGAGCCTGAGCTCATCCTTCGCAAATGCGCAGAGCTCTGCCATGTCACGCTCGGCGTATGGCTTCGCTTTGGCGGCGAGATCGCCCAGGAACGCGAGGACGTCGCCCGGTGTGCGCGCCATCTTCGGGACCAGCGACACTTCCGCGAAATTGCGGTAGCCGAGCAAGCGAGCGGCCTCCCGGCGCAATTCGAGGATGCGGCGGATGAGCTCGGTGTTGTCCCATTCGGGCTTGCCGAATTCGCTCGCGCGCACGGCGAACGCGCGATAAAGGGTCTCGCGTAAGCTTCGCTCCTCCGCGTACTGCAGCACCGGGTGATAGCAGGGCATGTGCAGGCTGAGTTTCCAGCCGGGGCTGCCGTCCTGTGCCGCGTCCTCGCGGGCCGCGGCAAGCACATCCGCCGGCACGCCGGCGAGCTCGGCGGCATTTTCGATGTACAAGCCGTAATCGTTGGTTGCATCGAGCACGTTGTCCTCGAAGCGCGCGGCCAGGCTCGCGAGCTCCTCTTCGATCGTCTTGAAGCGCGCCTTGTCGCCAGCGGAAAGCTCGGCGCCTGCGAGGCGGAAATCACGGAGCTCGTTCTCGATCAGCCGGCGCCGACCGGGTTCGAGGCTGCCGAAATGAGCCTTCGCGGCAAGCGCGCGGAAGCCCGCGAACAGCCGCTCGTCCTGTGCGAACTCGGTGTGGAAGGAAGTTACCTTGGGCAGGCTCGCGTTGTACGCCTCGCGCAACGCCGGTGTGTTCACGACCGCATTCAGATGCACGACCTGACCCCATGCCCGGTCGAGGCGATCCTGGGCGGCGGCAAGCGGCAGCACGAAATTCTCCCACGCGGGCGTGGCGGCAGCCGCCGCGACGCGCTCGATCGTGTCCCGCGCATCGGCAAGCAGCGTGTCGATGGCGGGCGCCACATGCTCCGGCGTGATTTCCCCGAACCGGGGGAGTCCCGAGAAGTCGAGCAGCGGATTGAATACAAGCGGGTCGTTCGGGGCGTTCATCGCAGAATTCTTTCGCGGGGCACGCGGTGCAGCTGCCGATCGAGCCGCGCGAGCTCGTCGGGCGTGCCGATGTTGGCCCAGATGCCGGTGTACAGTTCGCCGCTGGCCCAGCCGCGCCCGATCCAGTCGCGGAACAGCGGCAGGATTTTGAGCTTCTCCCCGCGCGGCAGTTGCCGGAAGAGCGACGTGCGGTAAAGCGCGATGTTACCGAATGTCAGGCGCGCCGCGCCGTCGAGCGCGAGCCGTCCGTCGGCCAGCGAAAAATCGCCGTCGGTGTGGTAGCCCGGATTGGGCACCATGACCATATGCAAATGCGGCGGCGCCGAAGTCGCGCTCATTGCCGTTGCGCGCGCGTGAAGCGCACCGTAATCGTATTCGGCATAAACGTCGCCGCTGACGATGAGCGCGATGCCGTCGTCGAGCAGTGGCAGCGCTGTGGCGATCCCGCCGCCGACCTCCAGCGGCTCCGGCTCCTGCGAGTAGCTGATCGTTGCGCCGAAGCGTGAGCCGTCTCCCAGCGCGGCCGCGATCGCCTCGCCGCGATGGGCAATATTGACGACGACGTCGGTGAATCCCGCCGCGACCAGCCGTTCGAGCTGCCACCCGATCAGCGGCTTGCCGCCGACCTCGAGCAGAGGTTTCGGCATCGTGTCGGACAGCGGCCGCATCCTGTCGCCGCGCCCCGCCGCGAGGATCATCGCTTTCATCGGGCTTTTAGAACGTGTAGCCCGCCACGGATTGGCGTTGCTGCAGCTCGTCCAAGAGACGGAGCAGGGGCCCGAGCTCGCGGTAGCGCGCGCAGGCGCCGCGCAGATAGCGCATTACGCGCGGCATTTCCTTCAAGTAGCCGTCCTTGCCGTCGCGATGATAGAGCCGGGCGAAGATGCCCAGCACCTTGAGGTGGCGCTGCACGCCCATCCACTCGAAATCGCGCCAGAAACCGGCGAAGTCCTCGCCCACCGGCAATCGCGCAGCACGTGCCTTTTCCCAGTAGCGAACGGCCCAGTCGATCTGGCGCTCCTCGTCCCATTCGACGTAGGCGTCGCGCAACAGCGACACGAGATCGTAAGCGATCGGACCGTAGACGGCGCCCTGGAAATCGAGGACCCCGGGATTGGGCTCGCTCACCATCAGGTTCCGCGAATGGTAGTCGCGATGCACGAACACGGGAGCTTGCGCCAGATTGTTGTTCAGGATCGCCTGGAAAGCCTTGTTCAGCGTAGTTTTCTGCGCCGCGGTCAGCGTGACGCCGAGGTGTTTCCCCACGTACCACTCCGGGAACAGATCGAGCTCGCGCCTGAGCAGCGCTTCGTCGTAGCGCGGCAACACGCCTGCGCGGCTCGCGAGTTGCCAGCGCACAAGCGCCGCCGATGCGTCGCCGTAGAGAGCGGGCGCGCTCGTCGGGTCGAGCGCGTCGAGGTACGTGCGCGTGCCCAGATCGGTGAGCAGCAGAAACCCGCGCTCGAGATCCATGGCGAGGATCGCGGGCGCGTGCACGCCCGCGGCGACGAGCAGTCCGGCAGCCGCGACGTAGGGGCGGCAATCCTCCTGCGGCGGCGGAGCATCCATCGCGATTAGCGTGCGCGCGCGCTCGCCGCTATGGGGCACGGCAACCTCAGCGGCAAGCGTGACGCGAAAATAACGACGGAAGCTCGCATCGAATGATGCGGGCTCGACGCCGGTCATCGGCGCCGGTATCACGCCGGCCAGCCAGACGCGCAGCGCGTCGAGACGGCCATCGGCGGCGTCGGCATTCGCGCGGTGGGTTTCCATTAACAGGCAAGCTAGAATGCGGCATTTTAGCATTCGCTTTCGCCGCTCTTCGCATGCGCCATCCCTCCGGCTTCGTCTGTTTCGCGGCGCTCGCGCTCGTTGTGTCCGGGGCCGTTACGGCGCAAACAGCGACCGGCGATCTGCCGCCACGGCTCAAACTAGCACCGACGCTCGAGCCGCCGCCGCTCAAATCCTCGCAGGTCATTGCCATGCCGACCGAGCGCGACGCGATCTTTCTGCGCGCCGACCGCCTCGAGGGAATCGGTCAGAAGTGGATCGAGGCATCGGGCAAGGTCGAACTCCGAACGCGCCGCCAGACCGTACTCGCCGATTGGCTGCGCTATGACGTCGAGTCCGACGAGATGTGGGGCAAGGGCAACGTGACCATCCGGCGCGGCATCGATGTGATTACCGGGCCGGAAGCAAGATTCAAGCGCGACACCGAGGTCGGCTTCTTTACCGCACCGGAGTTCCGCGTCGGCGAGAATGCGTCGCGCGGTAGCGCGAGGGAGATCCTGTTCAACGGCCCGGATCACTACACCATCAAGGATGCGAGCTACACGACCTGCGTGGCGGGCAACGACGACTGGTACCTGCGTGCGGCCGACGTGGATATCGACCGGTCGCGCCTGGTCGGCACCGCGAACGAGGCGACGATCTATTTCAAGGGCGCGCCTATCCTCTATTCGCCGTGGCTCAGCTTTCCATTGTCGAACGAGCGCAAGTCAGGGTTCCTCACGCCGGTCTTCGGGTCGACCTCGATCCGCGGCTTCGAAATGTCGCTGCCGTACTATTTCAACCTCGCGCCGAATTACGATGCGACGCTGACGCCGCGCTATATGACGCGCCGCGGCCTGCAGGTCAACGGCCAGTTCCGCTATCTGTTTCCCGACATCGCGGGCGAGACCGACATCGAAGTACTGCCCGACCGCGCCACCAACACCACGCGCTACGGGCTCTCCTGGAAGCACAACGAGAACTTCGGCTTTCTGCCCGGGCTCGGCGGCTACCTCAACCTGCAGAAGGTTTCCGACGACACGTATTTCACCGACCTGTCCGACCGGCTGGCGATCACGTCGCAGACGAATCTGCCGCGCGAAGGCGGACTTGCGTATACGAGCGGTCCGTTTTCGATGCTGGCGCGCGTGCAGAGGTTCCAGACGCTGCAAGACCCGAACAATCCGATCACGCCCCCGTACTTTCGCGAGCCGCAGATCCAGGCGATGCTGAACCCCATCGACTGGAAAGGGTTCGAATTTGCCGGCAACGGCGAATTCGTGCGCTTTCGCCAGCCGGCGTTGATCAACGCCGATCGCTATCTGCTCTACCCGACGGTGAGCTGGTCCAAGCGCGGCAACGCCTGGTTCGTCACGGCGCGCACAGGCCTGCACATGACCCACTACGACCTGGAAGATTCGCTTGCCGAGGACACGCACCTCAACCGAGTGCTGCCGATCACGAGCGTCGATTCGGGGCTCGTGTTCGAGCGCGATGCCAGTTTCTTCGGCCGCAACTTCGTCCAGACGCTCGAACCGCGCGCCTATTACGTCTACATACCGCATCGCCGTCAGGATCAGATTCCCGCGTTCGATACGGCGATCGACGATTTCAATTTCTCGCAGCTTTTCACGGAAAACCGCTATCTCGGCAGCGACCGGATCGGCGACGCCAACCAGGTCACGCTAGCCGCCACGACGCGACTGCTCGATCCGGTCAGCGGCGAGGAGCGCTTCCGCGCCGCGATCGGGCAGCGCTACTACCTCGCGGATCAGCGCGTGACGCTGACCGAGACACCGAGAGCGGCCAATACGTCCGACGTTCTGCTGACCGCCGAGAGCAGGCTGTCGGACTTCTGGACCGCGGCCGCCACCTATGAAATCAACGTCAACAACAGACAGACGCAGAAGCTGGACCTCGGCGTACGCTGGCAACCCGAGCCCGGCAAGGTACTCAATGCGAGCTATCGCTACATCCGCCAGCAGGTCGACCCCGGCGGCAACATCACGCAGTTGAAGCAAATCGATCTGTCCGGGCAGTGGCCCGTCGGCAAATGGTCGGTGATCGGGCGCTGGAACTATTCGCTGGTAGACGGCAAGACGCTGGAGGGAGTACTCGGCCTCGAGTACAATGGCGACTGTTGGGCATTCCGCATCGTCGGGCAGCGACTGACGACGACTACGCAACAGGCGAGTAGTTCCGTGTTCGTGCAGTTCGAGTTGAACGGGCTGGCGCGTCTCGGTACCAATCCGATCGACGTCCTCAAGCGCAGCGTGCCCGGATACCTGACCGTCAACGATCCGAGCGTGCAGCCCACCCCCGGCGCGGCCGCCGGATACTTTCCGGAGTTCTAGGCATATGTTTGTCCGATCTTTGTTTCTTGTCATGCTCGCGCTGGTCGCGGCCGCCGCCTCGGCGCAGAGATCGGCGCCGGTACCGAGCGCGGCGCCGCCGCGCGTGGTCGCCATCGACCGCGTCATCGCGGTGGTCAACGACGAGGCCATCACGCAATACGAGCTCGACGATGCAAGACGCATCGTCGTGCAGCAGTTGAAACAGCAGAACGTGCAACAGCCCGCGGCCGACGTCCTCGACAAGCAGGTGCTCGAGCGCTTGATCACCGAACGTGCCCTGCTGCAGCACGCCAAGGACAGCGGTATCAAGGTCGACGACACGCAGGTAGAGCGCGCGATCCAGCGCATTGCCGAAGACAACAAGCTCACGCTGGACGGGCTGCGCCAGGCGCTCGCCAGGGACGGGGTCCCGTACGTCAGGTACCGCGAGGACGTGCGTGGCGAGATCGTCGTGCAGCGATTGCGCGAGCGCGAGGTCGATTCCCGCATCACGGTGAGCGATGCCGAGGTCGAAAATTACCTCGCCACGATCAAGGCGCAATCCGGAGGTGAAGCCGAATACCGTCTCGCGCATATCCTCGTCGTGGTTCCCGAGCAGGCGAGCGCGGAGCAGATCGAAGCCAAGCGACGGCGCGCCGAAGAGGCGCTGAAGAACATCCGCGACGGCGCGGACTTCGGGCAGGTCGCCGCAGGGTTTTCCGATGCGGGCGACGCGCTCTCCGGCGGCAATCTCGGGTGGCGCCCCGGCGCGCGCCTGCCGACGGTGTTTGCAGAGACGGTGCGCGGCATGAAGGCGGGCGACGTGTCGCCGGTACTGCGCAGCGCCGCCGGATTTCATATCGTGAAGCTTATCGACCGCCGCAGTCATAACGAGCCGGCTTTGGTCGACCAGACACACGTCCGGCACATCCTGATTCGCGTCAACGAACTCACGTCCGAAGCCGATAGCAAGGCCAAGATCGATCGCCTCAAGGATCGACTCGACGCCGGCGCGAAATTCGAGGACATGGCGAGGCTCAACTCCGAGGACGCGACTTCGGCCAAGGGCGGCGACCTTGGCTGGCTCAGCCCTGGCGACACCGTGCCCGTGTTCGAGGAAGCGATGAACAAGCTTACCGTGAACCAGGTTTCGGCACCGTTGCGCACGCCCTTCGGCTGGCACTTGATCGAAGTGCTCGGGCGCAGGAAGCAGGACGTCAGCTCCGACCGCGAGCGCATGCAGGCGCAGCTCGCGATCCGCCAGCGCAAATCCGACGAGGCCTTCCAGGACTGGGTGCGCCAGACGCGCGACCGCGCGTACGTGGAAGTGCGGCTCGATGACAAGTAGGAGCGGTTAAGCGTTGGCGTCCGGCGTTGAGCGCGCCATTTCGAACGCTCAACGCTTAGCGGGATAGAGCGCGACGCGATCCACGCGGGCGCGAGACGTTCCGGCTTGAAACTCCAGCACGATCTTCAGTTGCTCGGCGATGGCTGCCTTGGTTCGCCAGGCAACCGGCCAGTTGAGCGGCACCCGCAACCCTGGTGCAACCCTCTGCAAAGTCGTCGCGGCCATGGGAGCCGTGATCGGCTGCCACGGCGAGCCCCTGTCGATCCGAGCGAAGACCTGCACGCGTGCAAGGGCGCCTGTATCGCCCAATCCGAGCACCAGCAAATCGAGCTTCGCGGCGCGCAACACCTGGTCGGGCGGGGCGATGAGCTCCGCGGTCGCCGCGTCGAACTCGAGATCGAGGTACCCGCCGCGCGCGTAGACCACGCCGCGTTCGAGACGCCAGCCGTCGTCGTCTGCGTAGCCCGGAGCGCCAAAACTCCATAGCCGGGCTCCCCGCGGGAGGTCGGAGTGAGTCACCATGAAGTCGCGCATCGCGTTCTCGCCGGGCGTGTTGCGCCACGCGGTGTACGGCAGATAGCCCGGCTGGTCGGCGTACAGTCCGTTCGAGCCGTTCCACGCCATCACCGACACTTCCTGGGCGTCGAAATTGAACATGTCGCGAAATGCGCGGTACGACCGCGCGAAATTTGGCTGGACCAGCGGCGCCTTGAGATCCGTAGCGTTCATCTCGATGATTGCCCAGGCGGGATCCATGCGCGCGATCGTTGCGAACAAGCTGTGGCCGTTCTCGAGCCAGTGTTCATTCTCGGCTGCGGGTCCGTAGACGATTGCGCCGAGATGGCCGTGGCGCGGGATCGA
>WNGA01008955.1_pt1 | contig 23625 bp, 21 predicted proteins | sample 5400061 | NCBI WGS metagenome assembly WNGA01 (sample SAMN13153366, study PRJNA577476) | soil metagenome | isolation source: 100 cm soil or saprolite under grassland replicate 2 | place: USA:California | collected 2016-06-15
GCAGATCTATCCCGACAAACTGCCGGCCGTCATACTCGTCCACAGGGCCTCCCTCGTCGTGGTGGACGTGAACAGCCCAAGCGTTGCGCGAGGGTGACTGTCACGAGGAGCGGAGGCCCGCTCCTTCATCGCATCAGCGAGGTTCGTCGTTACGAAATGGGCCGCCCCGAGGGTTCCCTGGGCATGCGTTCCGGCCAGGTACAGTAACGTTCCCTTGCCGTCCGGCCTTGGCAGCCGCCCTACGTAGCCGTAGTCGGACGCCTGGCCCTGGTCACGCAGCGACCGGTAGTCGGTACCCGTGTCCAGGTCGACGATGTACCAGCCGCTTTCGTCGCGGACGTAGCGCAGATGCGGATCGGCCTCCATGACCTGACTGAGGAACGGGAGCAGTCGTGGGTTGGTCAACACGATCAGGTTTGGTCGGTTCAGATGAACGTGTCCGGGCGGCGGCACTGTCTCGAAGGTGGTATCCAGACCCACGATCCGTGCCGCCTCGGCGAGCAGCTCGTAGGCGGTGAACGCCTCGACGGAGAGGATGTCGCCGGGATCCCGCTGGACCGAAGCCGTCACCGCAGTCGGACTACCCGGCTTCCACTTCCACGACCTCCGGCACACCGGAAACAACCTCGCCGCCGCGACAGGAGCCAGCCTCCGGGAACTCATGCACCGGATGGGTCACGCCTCAACCCGGCCGCGCTGATCTACCAGCACGCCACGGAACAGCGAGACAAAGAGATCGCCGCCGGGCTCAGCGCCCAGATCGAGCGGGAACGGGGTCGGGCACGTAACGGGCACGCTGCCCGGAAGCATCGACGGGGATGAACGAACGCCCTGGTCGGGTACCACCGCTGACCAGGGCGTTTATCTCGGAGCGGGTGAAGGGAATCGAACCCTCACTGTCAGCTTGGGAAGCTGATGTTCTGCCATTGAACTACACCCGCGAGCGCCACCACTGTACCGGCTGACCGCTCCTCGGTGCACACCCCGGCGTCAACCCCGCTCCGGGTCCCGCCACACCCGCCGTGCCGTCGCCCGACCGCCTGATCCGCCCGATCCGCCGGTCGGCGACGATCGCCGGCGCACCACCATCGCCACGTCGACCGAGAACTCGAACAGGCGCCAGTCGACCTGCGGTTCCGCGCGCATCTGCAGGGCCAGCTCGTGTACCCGTGCCCGGTCGCTCACCGGCTTTGCGACGCCGGCCACGTAAGCCTCGTCGTCGCTCGACTCGGGCGGGAAGGCATGCAGCGCGTACCGGCCGTCGCGCTCCAGGTCACGCCGCTTCGGAGAGTCGATGATGAAGCAGTAGAAGCCCTGCTCGTTGATGACCGGCGAGACCGGGTGCACCCGAGGACCACCGTCGGGGCGGATGGTCGCCAGGTAGCCCAGGCCCGGCCCGTACTGATGGACCAGCTCCTGGATCGCCGACGCGAGCTGGGGCTCGGCCGCCGCAAAATCCGACCACGACGCCATGGTCGAAGCCTATCGAACACATGTTCGAGATCGGAAGCGGGCCCCGCGCGCAAGGGCGCGCCGGGCGAAGGGCGGCGGGCGGTGCCGAACCGGTACAAGTAGGCTGCCACACGTGCTGCTTTCCGACCGCGACCTGGTCTCGGAAGTCAAGTCTGGGCAGTTGCAGCTCGACCCGTTCGAGCCGGCGCTGGTCCAGCCGTCGAGCATCGACGTACGCCTCGATCGCTGGTTCCGGGTGTTCAACAACCACCTCTACACCCACATCGACCCGGCGCAGCGGCAGGACGACCTCACCACGTTGCTGGAGACCGAGGAGGGCCAGCCGTTCGTGCTGCACCCGGGCGAGTTCGTGCTCGCCTCGACGCTCGAGGTGATCACCCTTGGTGACCAGCTCGCCGGCCGTCTGGAGGGCAAGTCGAGCCTCGGTCGGCTGGGTCTGCTGACCCACTCGACGGCGGGCTTCATCGACCCGGGGTTCTCCGGCCACGTGACCCTCGAGCTGTCGAACGTCGCGAACCTGCCCATCACGCTCTGGCCCGGGATGAAGATCGGCCAGCTGTGTATCTTCCGGCTCTCGTCGCCCGCCGAGCACCCGTACGGGGCGGCGGTGTACGGCTCGCGCTACCAGGGCCAGCGGGGTCCGACTCCGAGCCGCGCATGGCAGAGCTGGCGGACCTGGTCAACCCGTGGCGCCGACCCGGCGGAGGCGGATCAACCCGAGTCGCGCTGACGCCTACAGGCCGGCCGCACGCGAGCAAGAGCAAGAGAAGATCTCGGACGCCCCGTCGTGCCCCAGCAGCACGGGACGTCCGAGATCTTCGCCTCGGGAGGGGGTTACCCCGGCCGGCCGTAGCTGGTGATCGGTGCCGAGTCCATCGCGCGTACCCTGACCGGTTCGCCCGCCCGGTACGCGTGCACGATCCAGTTCCCGCCGATGTACATGCCGACGTGGTGCACCGGGCTGTAGTAGAAGACGAGGTCGCCGGGGCGGAGCATGGCGCGGGTCACCGGCTTCACGGCCTGGCGCTGCTCGGCCGCGTTGTGCGGCAGGCGTACGCCCGCCTGGGCCCACGACGCCATGGTCAAACCGGAACAGTCGTAGTGGTCCGGTCCGTCGGCCCCCCACACGTAGGTCTTGCCGACCTGGCGGCAGGCGTACCGCACGGCGACACCGGCCGCACCGCCGGGATAGCTGAGCGGGCAGGGCACCGGGCTCAGCTGACCGACACCACCGCCGGCGCCATATGCCGCGAGCCGCAGCTCGTTGAGCCGCTTGATCTCGGCATTGATGATCTTTTCCTTGGCTGCCAGGTCGGCCTCTTGTGCGGCGAGCTGGGCGACCAGGTCGTCGAGCGGCTTCTTCTGGGCGTCGTATTTCGCCTTCAGATCCGCGACGTCACTGATCTCCTCGGCCTGGCTCCGCGCGATCATGTTCAACAACGTGAGCTGATCGGTCAGCGTTGTCGGTGAACCGGTGGTCAGCAATGCGTTGAACGTCGAAGCTGGACCGCCCTTGTAGTACTCGACAGCGATCACCGTGACTTTCGCCATAGCAGCATCGACCTGTGCCTGCAATGGACGAATCTGTTCTGTGAGCTGAGCCACCTTGGCCTTGTTCGCGGTCAGCTGCGCCTTGATGGCATTGTGCGCCTCGATCGTCGGCTCGACCTGGTTCCACAGCTGGTCGATCGCGGCTTCGATCTGGGCGGGCGACTGCGGGTCGGCATGTGCCGGCACCGCTGGCACGAGCGCGACCACGACGCCGGTAAATGTGCCGGCGAGTGCCGTCAGGAGGGTACGAGGATGGCGGGCATACCTTGCTTTCAGACGCGACCGAATTGGTCGCCCCGTATGGTGGTGCACCGGATCCGGCTCCTTCTTCCCTTGCCGCCTACCGGGTTAGCTGACGGATTCGGACGGGAAGTTCGCCCTACCGCTGCGGCGCAGCGGATTCACCCCAGTTGAAGCGGTGGTTCCCCGGTTCGTTTCGCGGACGATTCGGCGGCACCGAGTGGCGCACCCGGTTGGGCACGGACTTCCACCCGGCGGTCTCACGGTAGGCGCCCAATTGCAATGAAGCAAGTCGACTCGGTCCAGTTACCGAGAAGCAAAAACCAGGTACGCATCGTAAAATGCGCCCGGCAAAACGGTCATTGTTCGGACCGGAGCACGAATCCCGTCAGAGGCGCCGCTGCCAGCCGGTGCCCTTCGACACCGCCTGGTACCCGAGGATCTCGTTGACCTTGATCATGTGGCTGTTGGACGCCGCGTTGCCGGTGTCGATGGTGCGCAGCTGCGGTTCCTCCTCGGCCAGCCAGCGCAGCATTGCGATCTTCAGGAGCAGCCCGAGGCGGTGGCCGCGGTGCCCACGCCGCACGCTCGTGTCGAGCTGCCAGCCGTACTCGCGGTCAAGCCGTACCCAGTCGACGGCCAGCAGGTCCTGCCGGCGGTGCACGTCGGCGAACGCCTGTTCCAGGCCCATGGCCTTGGCAAACGGCACGCCGGCCGAGTGATCGGGGCAGTTCGCGAGCAGCAGCGTACGCCCTGCCGCCCGGAGCCGATCCGCACCGGCCCGGAACAGCCGCCGGCCCAGGCCCTGGCGGCGCACCGCCGGGTCCACGGTCACGTCGACCGCGCCAGCGTGCGTGTTGTCCCAGTCCGGCAGCAGGACGACGAGTACGCCGGTGACCCGGCCGCGCCCGTCCCGCGCCACCGCGACATGCGGGGGGTAGTCCCAGCCGTAGCGCACGAAGCCGGTGAACGAGGTAACCGTCTTGGCGATGTGGTACGGGCGGTCGACGGCGCGGGCGGCTTCCAGTACCGCCACCGCGCCGGCCACGTCGCGGTCGTCCAGGCGCGAGGCGTCGAGCCAGGTGAGGTCCACGAGGTTCATGGAAGCGCGACCGTCGCGGTGATCGCGAGCGGTTTACCGTACCCGACCGTACCCGTTGACCGGTCCCATCTCGGAGATCTTCGCCATGCGGACCCGGTCGCCGGGATGGGGTGCGTGCACGGTCCACCCGCCGCCGACATAGATCGCCACGTGATGCCGGTCGCTGTAGAAGAAGATCAGGTCGCCGACCCGCAGGTCCGCCGCGCTGATCCGGGTGGTCTGCTGGTACTGCCAAAGCGTGTAGTGCGGAAGGCTGACCCCGGCCGCGGCCCAGGCGTACATGGTCAGGCCGGAGCAGTCGAACGAGCTCGGGCCGTCGGCGGCCCACACGTACGGGTCGCCGATCTGCGCGCAGGCCGTGGCGGCGGCCTTGCCGGCCGCTCCGCCGATGTACTCGACCGGGCATGCCACCGGGCGGAGCACACCGGTGGCGCCGGTCGTGCCGTACGCCTGCTGGCGCAGCTTCTGCAGGTTGGCGATCTGGACCTCGATCTCTTTCTTCTTGGCGAGCAGGTCGGCGTCCTGCGCCGCCAGCTGCTTGATCAGATCGTCCAGCACTTTCTTGTCAGCCAGGTACTTGTCGCGGATCTGCACGACGTTGCTGATCCGGTCGCGCTGTCCCGCGGCCACCTGTTCCAGCAGCGCCAACCGGTCGGTGAACGTCATCGGTGAGCCGGTGGTGAGCACCGCGTTCAGCATCGACAGCTCGCCGCCCTTGTAGAGCGCGACGGCCATGTCGCTCACCTTGGCCATCGCGGCGTCGACCTGCTGTTGCAGGGGCGCCAACTGCTTCTGGAGCGCGTCGGCCTTGGCCTGGTTGGCCTTCAGCTGGCTGTGCACCCCGTTGTACTGCTCGATGAGCGGTTCGAGCTTGGCCCACATCGCGTCGATCTGCGCCTCGATGGCCGCCGGGTCGGCGTGCGCTGGCGTCACCGGGGCGAGGACGACCAGAAGCGCTACGACGACGCAGCTCCACAGGTGCCGGACACGTACGCGGACGACCACGGGGCAGCACTCCTGGGGGGAAGGAGGAGGCCTTCGGACCGGTCCCCGACACTACTGATTGACCGACGTCACGGGCAAGGAGGCCAAAGGCCCATATTCGTGCCGCACTCAGCTGGCCACACTCGGTGCCTGCGCGGGTTCGCCGACAACGGCATTCAGCACGTCGTCGAGCGTCACCACGCCTAACGGCGCCCGCCCGTCGCTGACGAGCACGATGTGCCGGCGCTCCCGGCGCATGGCGAGCAGCAGCTCGGCGAGGGTGCGGTCCGGCGGTACCACGGCCAGCGGCCGGATGATCTCCGGCGGTATCGGCGCGCGCCGCTGCGGTCCGACCATCCCGAGTACGTCCTTGACGTGCACGAAGCCCAGCACCCGCCGGGTCGCCCGCGCCACGACCGGAAACCGAGACCGGCCGGTACGGGTGGCGAGCACCTCCAACGCCGCGGGCGAGACGTCCTCAGGCACCGTGATGACCTGCGACCACGGCCGAAGCGCGTCACGCGCGGTGCGCTGGCTCAACGCCAGCGCCCCGGTGATCCGGGCGTGCTCCTCGGCGTCGAGCAGCCCCTCGGTGCGCGACTGGCCGACCAGACCGGCCAGCTCCTCCGCCGTGAACACCGTCTTGACCGCGTCGGAGGGCTCGATGCGCCACAGCCGCAGGAACGCCTGTGCCGCCCACTTCAGCGCGACCAGCACGGGCTTGATGGCCACGCAGAACGCCAGCATCGGCGGACCGAGCCATAGGACGGCCCGCTCCGGGCCGGCCAGCGTCAGGTTCTTCGGCACCATCTCGCCGATGACCGTGTGGGCGAAGACGACGACGCCCAGCGCCAGGACGAAGGCCACCGGATGCGCCGCCCGGCCGAGCCCGACCGCGTCGAACGGCTCGGTCAGCAGGTGGGCCAGCGCCGGCTCGGCGATGGCGCCCAGCCCGAGCGAACAGACCGTGACGCCGACCTGCGCGCCGGCGACCATCAGCGGGATCTCGTTCATGGCTCGCAACGCGCTGCGGGCCTTCCGCGAGCTGGCCGCGAGCGGCTCGATCACGGTACGCCGCGACGCGATCAGCGCGAACTCGGCCCCGACGAAGAACGCGTTGCCCAGCAACAACAGCACCGTGACCAGGAGTGTCATGTCGGCTCCGCGGGGCGGGTGACCCGTACCTGCTCAACGCGGTGGCGGTCGACCTCCACCACGGTGAACTCCCAACCGTCCACCACGAGCGTCTCGCCGGGTGCGGGGATGTGACCCAGGCGCGCCATCAGGAACCCGGCGAGCGTCTCGTACGGGCCCTCCGGCAGCCGGTACCCGGTCCGCTCGGCCAGCTCGTCCTCGCGCAGCAGGCCGTCGACGAGCACGCTGCGGTCGGCCGCCGGTGCGGTCAGGTCCGGCACCACCGCCGTGTCGGCAACCGGGGGCCCGGCGTCATGCTCGTCGGCGATCTCCCCGACCAGCTCCTCGACGAGATCCTCGACGGTGACCACGCCATCGGTACCGCCGTACTCGTCGACCACGATCGCGAGGTCGGAGCCGCCGTTACGCAGCGCCGCCAGGACCGCGTCGAGGTCCAGGCTTTCGGGCACGAGCACAGGTTCGCGGGCCACGGCACCCACCGGCGTGGTCGCTCGCCGCACCGGAGGTACCCCCAACGCGTCGTTCACCGTGACCACGCCGCCCACCTGGTCGAGCGTCTCCACGTACACCGGGAAGCGACTGCGGCCCGTCTCGCGCGCCGTCTCGAGCAGCTGCGCGATGGTCGCGTCGGTCGGCAGCGCGATCACGTCGACCCGCGGCGTCATCGCCTCGGCGGCCCGCTTGTCACCGAAGCGGATCGTGCGCTGCAACAGCACGGCGGTCTCGGGGGCGAGCGCGCCGGCCCGCGCCGAGATGGCGGCCAGCAGGCCCAGCTCCTCCGGCGAGCGGGCGCTGGCCAGCTCCTCCTGCGGCTCGACGCCGAGCTGGCGGACCACCCAGTTGGCCGTGCCGTTCAGGGCGCGGATGAGCCAGGCGAAGACGCGGGAGAACGCACGCTGCGGAGCGACCGTGGCGCGCGCGATCGGCATCGGCTTGGCCAGCGCGGCGTTCTTCGGCACCAGCTCGCCGAAGAGGGTGGAGAACAGCGTGGCGATCAGCAGCGCCGTCACGTGGGACACGCCGGTGGTCATCCGGCCGGTGACCGGCTGCAGGACCGGCGCGACGAGGCCGGCGAGCGCCGGCTCGGCCAGGTACCCGGTCAGCAGCGCGCAGATCGTGATGCCCAGCTGGGCGCCGGAGAGCTGGAAGGACAGGCTCCGCAGGCCCTTGCGGATCGAGCGGGCCACCCGGTCACCGGCGTTCGCCTGGCGGTCGATCTCCGCGCGATCGACGGTCACCAGGGCGAACTCGGCGGCCACGAACAGCGCGTTCACCCCGGTGAGCAGGATAAGCGCCAGCAGCGGTACCAGCGATGTCAACGGTCCGGCGTTGATGGTCCCCTCACCTCGGGGATGATTCTCGCATCATGGCTTGACGGCTCGCAGGAGCACCGACGCGACATCGACCACTTCGACGTCGGTAGATGCCTCCCCCATCGCCTTCTTGCCGGTGACGCCGTCGCCGAGCATGGTCAGGCAGAACGGGCAGGACACCGCGACCGTCTGTACGCCGGTGGCCAGCGCCTCCTCGACCCGCTCGACGTTGATGCGCTTGCCGATGCGCTCTTCCATCCACATCCGGGCGCCACCTGCCCCGCAGCAGAACGACCGTTCCGCGAAGCGCGGCATCTCGGTGACGGTGTCGCTCGCCGCACCCAGAACCTCGCGGGGCGGTGCGAAGACCCGGTTGTGCCGGCCGAGGTAGCACGGGTCGTGGTAGGTGACCCCGCCGTCGACCGGCTGTACCGGGGTCAGCTTGCCGGACGAGACGAGGTGCGCCAGGAGCTGGGTGTGGTGGACCACCTCGAAGTCGCCGCCCAGCTGGCCGTACTCGTTCGCGATGGTGTTGAAGCAGTGCGGGCAGGTCGCCACGATCTTCCGGGCGCCCACCTCGTTGAGGGTCGACACGTTCTGCTGGGCCAGCATCTGGTACACGAACTCGTTGCCGAGGCGGCGCGCCGGGTCTCCGGTACACGTCTCCCCCTGGCCGAGGATCGCGAAGCTGACGCCCGCCTCGTGCAGCAACGTGGCCACGGCCCGGGTGGTCTTCTTGGCCCGGTCCTCGAACGCGCCGGCGCAACCGACCCAGAACAGGTACTCGTAGTCCCCGCCGTCGGTGACCCGCGGCACCTCGAAGCCGAGCCCCTTCGTCCAGTCCTCCCGCGTGTTCGGCGGCGCGCCCCACGGGTTGCCCTTGTTCTCCAGGTTGCGCAGCATCACGCCGGCCTCGCTGGGGAAGTTGGACTCGATGAGCACCTGGTAGCGGCGCATGTCGACGATGTGGTCGACGTGCTCGATGTCGACCGGGCACTGCTCGACACACGCGCCGCAGGTGGTGCACGACCAGAGCACGTCGGGATCGATGACGCCGCCCGACTCCGCGTCGCCGACGAGCGGCCGCTTCGCCTCGGTGACTGCCGCCGCCCGCGCCTTCCCACCGTCGCCGCCCGCGAGCAGGTAGGGCGCTTTGGCGTACGCGTGGTCGCGCAGCGACAGCACGAGCAGCTTCGGCGAGAGCGGCTTGCCGGTGTTCCAGGCCGGGCACTGCGACTGGCAGCGGCCACACTCGGTACAGGTGGTGAAGTCGAGCAGACCCTTCCAGGTGAACTGCTCGACGGTCGCCACGCCGAACAGGTCCTTGTCCGGGTCGGCCTCCTCGAAGTCCAGCGGCTTGCCGCCGCTCATCATCGGCCGCAGCGCGCCGAGCGCGGGCGCGGCGGACCCCGACCGCTTGAAGAAGATGTTCGGGAACGCGGTGAAGCGGTGCCAGGCCACGCCCATGGTGACGTTGAGCGCGATCACCACGAACCAGGCCATGCTGATGAGAATCTTGACCAGGGCGGTGACCGTGATGCCGACCCGGGCGGCGCTCGCTGGCACGCCGCTGAACCCGGCGCCGACGGCGTGCGAGATGGGGGCGGCCCATACCGGGTACGGCAGATCGCCGGCGGCCTGCTTGAAGCCACGGATCGTGAAGACGCACAGCACGATCCCGACGATCGTCCACTCCACGTAGTAGGCCTGCCACATGTTCGATCCGGTGAAGCGGGACAGCCGCCCGGGGCGTGGCCGCGCCGGCCGGTTGAGCAGCCGGATCACGATCAGGATCGCGATGCCGATCCCGGCGAGGGCGGCGATGAGCTCCATGGCCAGCCCGTAGGCGCCCCAGTGGCCGATGAGCGGGAGCGCGAAGTGGGGGTCGACCGTCTCGCCGTACGCCTCGATCAGGGTGAGCACGAGCGCGCCGAAGGCCACCATCACGAACCAGTGCGCGGCGCCGACCAGAGTCCACTTGAGCATCCGGGTGTGGCCGAGCACCTCGCGCGCGGTGGTCGCGGTGCGGCGGCCCTTGCCGGCGAAGCGTTCCGGAGCGGGCTGGCCGAGCCGGATGACAGTGACCATCCGGGCAACCGCGCGGACCAGCAGGGCGATGGCGATCACGGTGGCGACCGCGGCCACGGCGCTTGCCACGATCTGGACTGGCCCCATCCGCGTCCTTCCTCCGGTCCCGGTCGCTCGACCGCGGCTGGCGTCGCTTGGACCTCGCTTGGACCTCGCTTGACCGAGGGCTGACCCCGCGTAGGCTACCCGTCCTAGTTACTCGTGAGTAGCAACGGTGGACCGGATCACAGCGGCGTCGGGAGTGCGTGAGCGATCAGTGCCACTTCGACAGCAGGATGAGCGCCGAGACCATGCCGCCGAAGCCGATGGCCAGGTTCCAGTACCGCCACGAGCCGATCGGAAGGTTCCCGCCGGACAGGTAGAACACGACGAGCCAGGCGATCCCCAGGACGATCAGCGTGACGGCGGTCGCCGGCAGCCAGACTCCGCTCGGCTTCTTCGTCGCCGTGGCGGGCAACGGCCGCATGTCGACCGGCGGCGTGTAGACCTTCTTCTTGCGTACTTGTGACTTGGGCACGGTGCACTCCCCGCCTGAATAATGTTCTCCGGCTAGCGTAGAGGGGGCGGCGTGAAGCGCATACTACGGGGCCGCACGCGGGCTGGACGGAGCCCGGTCTGGTCGTTGCTGGTACCGGTTGTCGCCATGCTTGCCGGGCTGCTGTTCACCACGACTGCCACCACCGCGGGCGGCACCGACCTGCGCAACGACCGCCGGCCGGACCTGACCGGGCTGATCGCCGAGCGCAAGCGCCAGGTCGCCGAGGACGAGGGCCGCGCCGCGAAGCTACGCCACGACATCGAACAGCAGACCGACAACCTGGCGGGCTCGGACGCTCGGATCGCCGACCAGCGCGCCCGCGCCGAAGCCGGACAGGGTGCCGCCGGGCTGGTGGCGATGCACGGTCCAGGGCTGACCGTGCGGCTCAACGACGCCCCACGGCGTGCCGACGGCAGCCTGCCGGCCGGCGCCCGGCCCGAGGATGTCGTGGTCCACCAGCAGGACGTCCAGGCCGTCGTCAACGCGCTGTGGGCCGGTGGCGGCGAGGCGATGACGATCATGGGGGTACGGGTCATCGCCACCAGCGCGGTACGCTGCGTGGGGAACACGCTGCTGCTGGACGGCCGGGTGTACTCGCCCCCGTTCGTGATCACGGCGATCGGCGACCCCGACCGGCTCCGCCAGGCGCTCGACGCGGCCGAGGGGGTACGGCTGTTCCGCCAGGCGGCGGCCGACTTCGGGCTCGGCTACGAGGTGAGGGTGGAGGCAGACGTGACCGTGCCGGCGTACGACGGTTCGCTCGCGCTGCGCTCCGCGCGGGTCCGCGGATAGGACCCCGCGATGACCTCGCCTCGCCCGCCGCACAAGCCCCGGCATGCGGCCGTCGACCAGGACGAGATCGCCACCACGCTCCTGCCCCGCATCCCGGCGGTCGAGGACGCGACCGCGATCATCCCGCGGATCACCGCACCAGCCGCGGACGAGCCCCCGCCTGCTGAGCCTTCGCCCGGCGAGCCCGCGCCGGACGCGCCGGACGCGCCGGACGCCCCGAAAGGGGTCCGGATCGTTCCACTGCGACCTGTGCGCACCGACGACGGGTACCGCAGCGTGCACTCCGACCTCACCCGTACCACGCTGGGCACGGTCGTACGAACCACCATCCGCGGCACCGGCGAGCTGCTTATCACCGTCGGGCTGGTCCTGCTGCTCTTCGCCGCGTACGAGGTGTGGGGCAAGACAGCCGTCGTCGGCGCGCACCAGGACAACCTGAGCCGGGAGCTCGCCCAGGACTGGGGCAATGGGCCGGTCGTCGGCCCGTCCGGCCCGCCGGAAGCCCCGGCGTCGGGCCCTCCACGCATCGGCGGAGCGATCGCCCGCCTCTACATTCCCCGGATGCACAAACAGTGGGTCGTGGTCCAGGGCGTCAGCCGGGCCGACATCCGGTACGCCCCCGGCCACTACCCGGAGACCGCGATGCCCGGCAACATCGGCAACTTCTCGGTCGCCGGCCACCGTACGCCGGCGATCTTCTGGGATCTCGACCAGCTCCGCAACGGCGACCTCATCGGCGTGGAGACCCGTGAGCAGTGGTACGTCTACCGCGTCGTCCAGGTGGAGATCGTCTCGCCGCACGCCGTCCAGGTGGTCGCGCCCTGGCCGAACCACCCGGGCGAGCGGCCGACCAAGGCGATGATCACGCTCACCACCTGCAACCCGAAGCTGGACAACTACCAGCGGCTCGTCGTGCACGGCGAGCTGGACCCCAAGCTGACCCGGGCGCACAGCGACGGCAAGCCCGCCGAGCTGGGAGGCTGAGGCGTGTACGGCTGGATCTGGCGGCACCTCCCGTTCGGCCTCGCCGGCAAGATCGTAGGCTCGCTGCTGCTCGCGACTGCGGTCAGCGCGGTGCTGTGGTTCGGGGTGTTCCCGGCCGTGGAGCCGCTCCTGCCGTTCGTCGACGGCCAGGTGACCGACACCGGCGTACCGGGAAGCGACCGCACCGGCGGGCCCGCACCGAACGGCACCGAGGTGCCCACGCCGCCGCCCGACGTGATTCCCTATCCCGAAGACTCCAACAACGTCTCCCCCCGTCCGAGCCCTCGTCCGAACAGGTGACCGGCATGCGCGTCCTCGTCGTCGACAACTACGACTCGTTCGTCTTCAACCTCGTGCAGTACCTCGGTCAGCTCGGCGTCGAGTGCGAGGTGCGGCGCAACGACGAGATCGACGTGGCCGCCGTCGGCCGCCTCGGCGTCGACGCCGCGCTGCTCTCCCCAGGTCCGGGTACGCCCGAACGCGCCGGCATCTGCATGCCGCTGATCCGTGAGTACGCCGGAACGCTGCCCATCTTCGGCGTGTGCCTGGGTCACCAGGCCATCGGGGCGGTCTACGGGGCGACGGTGACCAATGCTCCGGAGCTGCTGCACGGCAAGACCTCCACGGTCAAGCACAACGGGGCGGGTGTGCTGGCCGGCCTGCCGAACCCGTTCACCGCGACCCGGTACCACTCGCTCGCGGTCGTCGAGTCGACGCTGCCCGACGAGATCGAGGTGACCGGGCGTACCGACTCCGGCGTAGTGATGGCGATGCGCCACCGCAGCCTGCCGGTCGAGGGCGTGCAGTTCCACCCGGAGTCCGTGCTGACCCAGGGCGGTCACCTGATGCTGGCCAACTGGCTGGCCTCGTGCGGGTACGCCGAAGGGTTGGAGCGGGCCCCCGAGCTCGCCGCCGAGGTCGAGGCCCGCCGCCTGGCCGCGTTCGCTTGAACAACCGCGGATGGATGCTCAGTCGTGCCGCAGCAGCAGTCGCGGCAGCTCCGCGGGGGGCGGTGGATCGGCGGCGGTCGCGGCGAGCCGGGTCGGCAGCCCGCGGTACATGTAGACGCCGGTCGCCGCCATCCAGCGCGCCAGCTCGTCGGCGGCGGCCAGCACAGCCGGGATCTCGCGCCGATGTAACAGGACCAGGCAACGCAGCAAGCGCGCCTGGAGCTGCACGTCGAGCATCTCGCGACCATCCGGCAGCGGCCGCGCCGCCACCTGCTCGGCCAGGTCCGGCTCGCCCAGAACCAGCAGCGCCATCGCGAGGTGCTGCTCGATCGTCGGCTCGAACAGGCCGCCGGTACGCCGGGCCAGGTCGAGCGCCTCGCGCAACGGCGGCACGGCTTCGTCGCCCCGGCCGGCGATCAGCAGCGTCGTGGCGTAGCTGTCCAACCGGGCTGGTGACGAGCTGCTCCAGGATCTCCAGCGCCTCGTCCACCCGGCCCAAGGCCCGTAGTGTCAAGGCCCGGCTCTGGTCGGAGCTCGCCACCCCCTGCACGTCGCCGACCTGCCGCTTGAGCGCGCGGGCCTCGTCGAAGAGCCGGAGCGCCTCGGCCAGCTCGCCGCGGTAGTGATGGATCGTGGCGATGGCATGCAGGACGCGGCCCAGCGCGTAGCTGTCGCCGGTGGCGCGCATCTGGACGGCCGCGTCGTCGAGGACCGCGAACGCTTCGGCGAGCTCACCCTCCTCCAGCTGCATCGCGCCGAGGTTGAACATGCAGCGTGCTGCCCGGTGGTGCGCGCCCACGAGCCGGGCGGCGGCGATTGCGTGGCGCAGGTGGCCGGCGGCCTCGTGGTAGCGGTGGCGCAGGCGCAGCAGGATACCGATGGTCGAGTGCGCGATGGTTTCCACCTCGGCGGCCAGCTCCGGTGCGATCGTGCCCACCTCGGCGGCCAGGTCAAGCGCCCGCTGGCCGGCCAGCAGCGCCTCATCGTGCTCGGAGAGCATCAGCCGTGCCTGCGCCTCGCTCGCCGCGAGCTGTGCCAGCAGCAGGGTCTCGCCAGTACCCAGGCGCGCCGCGGCGTCGACGGTGAGCGCCAGCGCGTCGCGGACCTGGCCGCGCTGGAGCAGGCTGCCGGCCAGCCGTGACGCCACCGCGCCGTGCATCGCCGGCGTACCGCTGGCGGCAAGCGCCTCGCGGTAGGCGGCCTCGGCCTCGTCGGCCCGGGTGGTGTTCACCAACAGGTCGCCGCGCAGGACCAGCAAGGCGCGGACCGCCCCGACCCCGGTGCTGCGCCGGCGGGCCCGGTCGAGCAGCTCGGTGGCCAGGTCCGCGGCGGGCAGGGCCTGGCCGCGGGCGATCAGCGTACGCGCACGGCTGGCGAGCACCTCGGTCGCGTGTGCGTGGTCCCCGGCCCGGCTGAAGTGCCATGCCGCCTCAAGTGGGTCGTCGCGCGCCTGCTCGTAGTAGGCGGCGGCGATCCGGTGCAGGCGCCGGCGGCGGCTGAGGTCGCCCACGAGCCGGGCGTGGAGGTGATCGCGTACCAGCGGGTGCAGCGCCGCCGCGGCCGGATGGTCGACCAGCTGGCGCCGCCGCAGCTCGTCCAGCCCGGCCAGCAGGTCGTACGGGCCGTCCACCGCCTGGCTCTCCTCGACCAGGGTGGGATCGTGCAGGTCGACCGGCTGGCGGAACACCGACAGCAGGCAGACGAGCCGGTCGGCAGCCGGGCCGAGCCCATCGAGCGTGGTGTGCAGCAGGTACGCCGCGACCTCCGGGTTGGTCGGCAGGTGCTCGACGAGGGCGGCACGATCGGTACCGGCCTGGCGCGCCTGGCCGAGCGCCAGACGCAGCAGCATCGGGCTGCCCGCCGTACGGGCGGTCAGCCGCTCCGCCACCGCCACCGGCATCTCCGGATCGAGCCGGGCGACCAGCTCCAGGCCCTGCTCCCGGTCGAGACCGGCGAGGCGGAAGGTGGCCGGACCCGCCAGGGCGAGCGGCTCACGGCTGCACACCAGCAACCGCGCCTGCCCGGCGGCGGCGAGATGGCCGAGCGCCGCCAGCGCCGGCTCGCCCAGGTTCTGGCCGTTGTCGAGGCACACCAGCGTCGGCTCGGCGGCCAAGGCCGGGCCGAGGAGGTCGAGCTGCTGGTCCAGCGGCAGCGACGGCGCATCGGTACCCCGTTCGAGCAGCCGAACCACGTTCAGGTGCGCCGCGAGCTGGCGGACGAGCGCCTCGGGTGCCGTGGTGACGCCGGGTGTGGCTGTGATCCAGCACACCCGATCACGGGCGGACTCCTCCCGGGCGAGCGTCGCGGCGACCGTACTCTTGCCCGTGCCCGCCAGGCCGCAGACGACAACCGCGCGTTCGGCCGCGAGCAGCGAGCGCAGCCCCGCGAGCACCTCGGGCCGGCCAACGGCGTGCGCCGGCGGGGGCGGCACCGGCGGTACGGCGAGGTCCGTCGCTGCCGTACCGTCGCCGCGGCGGCCGACCCCGTCACCGCGAGCCTGTTTCGCCAGCTCCATCAGGCGTACCGCGGCGGCCGGGTCGCGGTCGAGGCGCAGGGCCGGTACGAACAGTGCCGCGAGCACGCTCGGTTCGGGCAGCCGGCTGTTCTGCTCCAGGCGGCAGATGTGCCCCTCGCTGTAGCCGACCTGCAGCCCGAGCTCGCGTTGGGTCAGCCGGGCGCGGCGGCGCAGGAAGCGCAGCAGGGCGCCGAAGCTGTCGAAGGTTGTCGCGACCGGCCCGGTAAGCGTCGGCAATGAGCCACCCCTGGAAAGAGCCGGCTACGACGGGGACGCCGACGTGCTCGGTGTCGGCGGCGCGTTCGACACGTTCACGAAGATCCGGATCTGCGCGTCCAGCTTGGCGTTGGTGCCGGCCGCCGGGGTCTGGGAGCCGACCGTACCGACCTTGCTGGCGTCGGTGGTCGTCACCGGCAGTACGCTGATCTTCGTGAACCCGGCCTCGGTCAGCTTCGCCTTGGCCTGTTCTTCGGTGAGGCCGAACACGTTCGGTACCGGTTTCAGGTTGCCTAGCGAGACGTGGACGGTGACCGTGTCGCCTTCCTTGACGGTCGAGCCCTGGGCCGGGAGCGAGCCGACCACCTTGCCAGCCGGCTCGACGCTGTCGACGTCCTTGAACACCGCGTTCAGCTTGGCCTGCTCCAGCGCCGTCTTCGCCTGCTCCTTGGTCAGCCCGACCAGCTGCGGCACCTGGGTCGTACCCGGGCCGGCGCACACCTCGAAGGAGACCGCGGTGCCCTCTTTCACCTCGGTGCCCTTGGTCGGGTTCTGGCCCATCACCCTGCCCGGCTGGCAGCCGGATCGCTGCACGTTGGTCGGCTCGGCCTTCAGCTTGGCCTGGGTGAGCGCGGCCTTCGCCTCGTTCAACGTCATGTTCTTGAGGTCCGGCACGCTGGTCGTGGGTGTACGACCGAGCAGGAGGCCGGCGGTCAGCGCCGCCACGGCGAGCACACCCAGCAGGGCGAGCGCCACGACCACCCAGGCCGAGCTGCGGCGCCGCCGCTCGGCGACCCGGGACGGCTGCCGCGCCGGCGGCATGGTTCGCACCATCGGCGGCGCCAGCATGGTGACGCGCTCGTCCTCGCGCATCACTGGCGTGGCCAGCACCGCCCGGCCGGCCACCGCACGGAGCAGGTCAGCGCGCATCTCACCGGCGCTCTGGTAGCGGTTGACCGGGTTCTTCGCCAGCGCCTTGAGCACCACCGCGTCGATGTCGGGCGTCACGTCACGGTTGGTGTCGCTCGGCGACCGCGGGTCCTCCCGTACGTGCTGGTAGGCCACGCTCACCGGGTTATCGCCGACGAACGGCGGGTGCCCGCACAGCAGCTCGTACACCACGCAGCCGGTGGCGTAGACGTCGCTGCGGGCGTCGACGGCCTCGCCGCGGGCCTGCTCGGGCGACAGGTACTGGGCGGTGCCGATCACGGCGGAGGTCTGGGTCATCGTGGACGCACCGCTGGCCAGCGCGCGGGCGATGCCGAAGTCCATGACCTTGACCTGGCCGGTCTGGGTCAGCATCACGTTACCGGGCTTGATGTCGCGGTGGATGATGCCGTGGCGGTGGCTGAACTCCAGCGCCGCGCAGATGTCCGCGGTGATCTCCAGCGCGCGGCGGGGCATCAGGCGCCCCTCGACGGCGAGGACCTCCTTGAGCGTACGGCCGTTGACGAACTCCATGACGATGTACGGCAGCTCTTCGCCGGCCGGGCCACGCTCGTCACCGGTGTCGTAGACCGCGACGATCGCCGGGTGGTTCAGCGCCGCTGCGTTCTGGGCCTCGCGGCGGAACCGCAGCTGGAACGTGGCATCGCGGGCGAGGTCGGTGCGCAGCGTCTTGATGGCCACGTCACGCCCGAGCCGCAGGTCGCGCCCCCGGTGCACCTCGGCCATCCCGCCATAGCCGAGCAGCTCGCCAACCTGGTACCGCCCACCGAGGAGGCGGGCTTGCGCGGTCATCTCGTCTGTCGTCCTTCAGTCATCTCGTCTAACCTTGCCACGTCACACACCGTGGTCATGGCTTGGTACTCGGACCGCACTTGCCCATCAGGCGGTCGATGTCGCTGCAACCGGGTGAGGTCGAGGTCGACGGGTTGCCGCCCCTACCGCGTCCGGTCGTCACCTTGATGGTCACCTCCGAGCCCTTCGCCGCCTCGCACGGCACCTGAACCACCTCGCCCGCGTGCCCGCCCTCGTCGACTGTCACGGTCTTCACCGTGAAACCCTGGTCGGTCAACGCCTTGGTCACCACCGGGGCCGGCCGCCCCGTCAGCCGCTGACACTCAATCTTGACAAGATCAGCCGCCGGCGCCGCGGTCGTACCGGTCGTCGTCCTGGTGCCCGCGCCCGGGCTGCCGCCGCCCTCACCCGCGCTGCCGTTGCCCCTATTTTTCAAGAGCAGTATCCCGCCCACGACACACATCAATAACACAAGGACAGCGAGGACGACCGCGGTGATGATCAAGCCGGTCCGCCGGCCGGTGGGGTGTGCCGCAGCCGGCGCGCCAACCGGGTACGGGCCGGTACCGGCGTAGGTGTACCCGGTGTCGACCACCTGCCTGGGCGGGGACGGCACCGCTGCCGCTCCGCGGACGAAACCGCCCGGCGAAACGGGCGGACCCCCCGACACCGGCCCGCCGGAGACCGGTCCACCGCCCGGCATGACCCGGGTGCCGCCGGGTGCCACCGGGCCGGTCGAGACCGGACCGGGTGACGCGGGCGCCAGCGGTGGCCCGCTCGACGGGCTCAGGGGAGCCGGCGCGGCAGGGGCGGGCGATCCGGACGTCGGTCGGATCGGGCTGCCGGAGGTGGGCGTCTGCGGCGGGCTGGGACGCCCCACGGCGACACCCGTCGCACCGCCCGCCGAGGCAAGCTGAGCGGACGCGCGGCGGGCCACCTGGGCGAGCGCCGAGGCGGTGGGCCAGCGCGCGGCGGGATCCTTGGCCATGGCCCGCTCGACGATCGAGCGCACGGCCGGCGGGATGTCGGAGGGCAGCGGCGGCGGGGTGTCCCGCACATGCCGCATCGCGATCTCCAGAGGGTTGTCCCCCTCGAACGGTCGCCGGCCGGACAGGCACTGGTAGGCGACGACACCCAGGGCGTACACGTCCGACAGGGGCGTGGCGGTGCCACCCGCCGCCTGCTCCGGCGAGATGTACGAGGCGGTGCCGAGCACGGAGCCGGCCACGGTGAGCTGGCCGACCATCGCCGACCGGGCGATGCCGAAGTCGGTGAGCACGAGCGTGCCGTTCGGGCGTACCAACAGGTTCCCCGGCTTGACGTCGCGGTGCACGATGCCCTTCTCGTGCGCCGCATGCAGCGCGTCAGCGGCCTGTGCGACCAGCGCCATCGTGCGGGCCGGGGTGAGCCGGCCGACCCGGCCGAGGGTACGCGAGAGCGCGTCACCCTCCACGTACTCCATCACCAGGAAGGCGGTGGACTCCTCGCTGCCATAGTCGTAGACGTCGACCACGCCCGGGTGGTTGATGGTCGCCATGGTGCGCGCCTCGCCCCGGAAGCGCTCGGCGAAGCCCGGCTCCTCCACCAGCGCGGGGAGCAGGATCTTGACGGCGACCGTCCGGCCGAGCACCTCGTCGGTGCCGCGCCACACGTCGCCCATCCCGCCGCCTGCGATGCGTTCGTCGAGCCGGTAGCGGCCGCCTAAGGTCGTGCCGGGGCTCAACATGACTGAGTCTCCTGGTTCGCTCGCTCCGCTGAGCCTGCTGGTTCGCTCACTCGCGCGGCGCTTCGCTCGCTCACTTCTGTACCCCGAGCGCTGCCCTCATGACCTGGCCGGCGATCTTTGCCGCCTCGCTGCTGCCGCCCCGACCCGCCGACTCCAGGAACACGGCGACCGCGACCAGCGGCTCGTTGCCGCGCATCGCGAACCCGATGAACCAGCCGTGGGCCTGCGCACCCTCCTCGGTGTCGGCGGTACCGGTCTTGCCACCGACCCGGAAGCCGTCGATGCGCGCGTTCCTGCCGGTGCCGTCGGTGACCACGCTGACCATCATGTCCTGCAGGTCGGCCGCCACCCGCTGGTCGAACGGCCGGCGCTGCTCGTGCCCCACGCCGATCTGGGTACGGCTGAGGTCAGGTGCCTGCAGCGCCTCGATGAGGTACGGCCGCATCTGCGAACCGCCGTTGGCCACCGTCGCGGCGACCAGGGCGCCCTGCAGCGGCGTGATCCGCACGTCACGCTGGCCGATGCAGGACTGGGCGAGCACCGGCGGGTCGACCTGACCGTCCGGCCGGGTCATCGGGCCGGTGTGGCTGGCCACCACCGCCATGGTGTCGTTCTTCTCGTCGCCGTCGAAGCGCGGCTCGGACTCGAAGCCTAACGCCTGCGCCATAGACTTGATCTTGTCGGCACCAAGCTGCTCGACGCACAGCCGAGCGAACGCGGTGTTGCAGGACACGGTCAACGCACGCTTGAGCGTGAGCTGCTCCGGGCAGTCCACGCCGCTGGCGTTGTGCAGCACCTGGGAGGTCTGCGGCGGCTGGTAGTCCGGCCCGCCGACGATCTGGGTGTCCGGGGTCAGCCCGCTGGTCAGCGCGGTCGCCGAGGTGATCACCTTGAACGTCGAGCCGGGCGGGTACGTGTCGGAGAACGCCCGGCTGAGCAGCGGCTTTTCGGGGTTCTTGTTGAGCTGGTTGTACGCCGCGTCGGCCGCCGTGGTGTCGTGGCTGGCCAGCGGGTTGGGGTCGAACGTCGGCAGCGACACGGCGGCCAGCAGGGCTCCGGTCTTCGGGTTGAGCGCGACGATCGCGCCCCGCTTGGTCTTGGTGTTGTTGGTCAGCCCCTTGAACGCCGCGTCCTGCGCCGCCTTGTTGACGGTGAGGATGACGTTGCCGCCCGGCGACTTGGTGTTGGTGAACCACCCGACGATCCGGTTGGCGATCTGCGAGTCGGCCTCACCGGCGAGGAACTGGTCCTCCCACTTCTCGATGGCCGTCGGCGCGCCGTTCACCGGCTTGTAGCCAACCACGTGCGCGTACTCCGTCGGGACCGGGTACTTGCGCAGGTACTTGAGCGTGTCGGTGGTCGCGATGCTCTGGGCGACGATGGTCTGGCCGTCGGCGAGCAGAATCGAGCCGCGCTGGCGCTGGTACTGCTCGGTCTGCACCCGGCCGTTGTAGTCGCTGGTGGCGTAGTCCCTGGCGTGGTAGGCCTGCACCCAGTTCAGGTTGACGAACAGCAGCGCGAAGAGCAGCAGTACGACCACGCCGACGCGGCGCAGCGGGGCGTTCACAGCGTCACCTCAATGTTGGTTCGCTCGCTTCGCGGCGCTTTGGGGCGACGTCTTCCCTCATCGCTCATCGGACGACCTCCGTGGGCAGCTCCTGCAGCTTGGCCGGCCCGCCGGAGGAGCCGCTCCCAGCGCCGCCGAGACCGAACCTGCGACGCAGCGACACGGCAGCGCCAGCCGGACGCCGTCCCGCATCGGAGATGCGCAGCAGGAGCGCGACCAGCAGCCAGTTGGCCATCAGCGACGAGCCACCGGCGGACAGGAACGGCGTGGTCTGGCCGGTCAGCGGGATCAGCTTGCTCACCCCGCCCACGATGACGAACACCTGCAACCCCAGCGTGAACGCCAGGCCCCCGGCGAACAGCTTGCCGAAGGAGTCGCGTACGCCCAGGGCCGCCCGCAGCCCGCGCTCGACGATGAGCAGGTAGATCACGAGCAGCGCGGTGAGCCCGAACAGCCCGATCTCCTCGCCCATGCCGGCGAAGATGAAGTCGGTGCGCACCTCGGGCACCTGCAGCGGTTGCCCGGCGCCGGGTCCGGCGCCGAAGAGCCCGCCGGTGCCCAGCCCCAGCAGCGACTGCACGAGCTGGAACCCGTCGTCGTGCGGCTTGGCGAACGGGTCGCGCCAGATCTCGACGCGCTGGTGGAAGTTGGCGAACGGTCCGCCGACGGTCCCGCCCAGGACGTACGCCGAGAAGGCGCCGCCGAAGAACAGCAGCAGACCGATGATGAGCCAGCTGACCCGTTCGGTGGCGATGTAGAGCGTGACCACGAACATCCCGAAGTACATCAGGGACGTGCCGAGGTCCTTCTCGAAGACCAGGACCATGAGGCTGAGCAGCCACACGGTGACCACCGGCCCGAGGTCGCGGCCACGCGGGAAGTCGATGCCCAGGATTCGCTTGCTCGCCAGGGACAGCACTTCCCGCTTGCGCACCAGGTAGTAGGCGAAGAACGCCAGCAGCAGGAGCTTGGCGAACTCGCCGGGCTGGATCTGGAACGCGCTGCCGAACTTGATCCACAGCTTCGCGCCGTTGACGCTGGAGAACCTCGCCGGCAGTACGGCCGGGATCAGCACCAGCACGATGCCGGTCAAGCCGAGGGTGTACGCGTACCGCGACAGCACCCGGTGGTCGCGCACGATCGCGAGCAGCCCCACCGCGACCAGCACCGCGAACGCGGTCCAGGCGAGCTGGCGGGCGCCGTCCCCGCCGAGCACCGGGAAATCCGCCCGGTTCGGCTGCTTGGCCCGGCCGAGGTCCAGGCGGCGCAGGAACATCACGCCCAACCCGTTGATCAGGGCAACCGCGGGCAGCAGCACCGGGTCGGCGTACGGCGCCAGCAGGCGGGTCGCCACGTGCGCGACCAGGAAGATGGCGCTGAGCATCGCGACCGGTACCCAGAAGTCCAGCGTGATCTGGCCGATCTGGCCGCCCTCGACGGCGGCGGCGTACCCGGTGACCAGCAGCATCGCGAACGCCAGCAGAGCCAGCTCGGTGTTGCGCCGGGTCCTGGGACGCCGGATCGGACGGCTGGTCGAGGGGGCACCGCCGGGCGGCGGGGCCGGAATGGCAGGGGCGGTCACGGTTGGGTCCTAACGATCCGTCATCAGTCCCGGCAGGAACCGGGGCTCGGCGCCGCGGAGGCCGAGTCGCTGGGATCGGCAGAGGCGGTGGCGCTCGCGGTGGCGCTGGCGGTCGGGCTCGGCGTCTCCGCCGCGATCGCTTTGCCCGTGGGCACGCTGCTCGGCGTGGACGATGGCGTGGACGACGGCCCGGCGCTGGCCGACGGGGTCGCGGACGGGACCGGACTGGGATGGCATGGTGGTTTGACGTTGTTGTTGGACGGATCGTCGTTGGTGAGCTCTTCGAGCTTGCGCCGCGCGTCCGCCTCGTTGTCGAACAGGATGCCCTGCTTGACGTTGTTCTGCGCGACCGGGGTGAGGTCGTCGAGCTTCCGCTCGCTGGTCACCACGACCGACGACAGGCGCACCCCGGCGACCTGGCCGGGCACGCCGCGGAACACCGCGACCATGCCGTCCTTGGTGACACCGACGTAGTACTGGGACTGGGTGACGCTCCAGCCGTACCACACGCCACCGCCGAGCACGGCGAGCAGCACGACGAGCAGGACGGCCGTGCGTACCGGGTGGCGGCGCTGCCGCTCCTCCTCATCTAAGGGGGCTCGGCCGTTGCCGGCGACCGGCTCCGGCACCGGCGGGCGCGGGCTGGTCAGCGCCGAGGCGCGGGAGGCGGGCGTGGACTCGTCACTCGCCGAGGTGGCCGCGCCGTCGTCGCGGGCAGCCGCGCCGCCGACGATCGGCTGCTCCTCGAGGATGTCGTCGCTCGTCACGTCGGCGACGATCACCGTGATGTTGTCCGGGCCACCGCCGCGCAGCGCCAGCTGGATCAGCCGCTCGGTGCACGCCTGAGGGTCGTCGTACTCCCGCAGCGTCGCCTCGATGGTCTCCGCGCTGACCACGCCGGACAGCCCGTCGCTACAGATCAGGTACCGGTCGCTGGCCATCGCCTGGCGCACCGAGTACTCCGGGTCGGCGTCGCGGCCGTCCAAGGCCCGGGTCAGCAGCGAGCGCTGCGGATGGCTGTTCGCCTCCTCCAGGCTGATCCGGCCCTCGTCGACGAGCATCTGCACGTACGTGTCGTCCTTGGTGACCTGTGCGAACTCCCCGCCACG
>WNGA01003513.1_pt1 | contig 23624 bp, 36 predicted proteins | sample 5400061 | NCBI WGS metagenome assembly WNGA01 (sample SAMN13153366, study PRJNA577476) | soil metagenome | isolation source: 100 cm soil or saprolite under grassland replicate 2 | place: USA:California | collected 2016-06-15
CGATCGCAAGAAGGCCCGCTCGCAGTACGGGGCGAAGGCCAGGTAGCGATGCCGCGCCGCGCCGCCGCAGGAGTCCGCCCGGTCGAGCCCGACCCGATGTACGGGTCCAAGCTCGTCCAGCAGCTGATCAACAAGGTCATGGTGGACGGGAAGAAGTCCACTGCCGAGAAGATCGTCTACGAGGCGCTCGACATCCTCGCCAAGCGCACGAGCCAGGACGCCGTGCCGGCGCTCGAGGAGTCGATCAAGCAGATCACCCCGGTGCTCGAGGTCCGCTCCCGCCGCGTGGGCGGCGCCACCTACCAGGTGCCCGTCGAGGTTCCACAACGCCGCGCCCGCACGCTCGCCGTGCGCTGGCTGATCGAGTTCGCCCGCGCCCGCCGCGAGAAGTCGATGGCCGAGCGCCTGGCCGGCGAGCTGGTGGACGCCCAGTCCCAGCAGGGCGGCGCCTACAAGCGGAAGGACGACATCTTCCGCATCCGTCGCGCGCGATCAGCCCTGAGTCCCACCACCTGTTGCCGTCGTCACGCCAGTTGTAGATGTAAACACGCCTCACGCGCGGCAGGGCGGAGGTCAGCTTGAACACGTGCCGCACCGCTCGCGCCGCGCGCTCCTCGTCGTACTTCCAGCGGTTGTGGTGCACGATGCCGCCGGTCTCGGTGATCCAGATGTCGGCGTTCCGCACCCGCCGCAGGAACGCCCGGGTGGCCGAGCCCTTCAGCCGCGTCACGTCGGGGTAGTTGTGGAGCCCGAAGATCGGCCGCTCGCGGCCGGCGCGCTCGCGGAAGCGGCGGACCCAGCGCCACGTCTTCCAGTTCCCGGTGACGAGGATCTCCGTGGCGACGACGGTGCAGCCCTTGCACTGCCGCCTCAGCGCCCGGTAGAAGACCGCCGTGCGCTCCGGATACCGGCCCGTGGGCTGGGCGCTCGCGAGGTTCGCCTCGTTCCATGTCGAGTACTCGCGCACCCACGGGTAGCGCGCCCGGAACTCCGCCACGCGCGCCGCGTACTCGCGCACCGACGGCAGCCGGAGCTGGCGCCTCTTCGACAGCGCATGCCCGAAGGAGATCAGCGGCTCGACGCCGTCGCGCTGGGCCCGGGCCAGCCACAGGTCCGCCACGGCGAGCGGCCAGCCGCCCGCCTTCACGACGTCGTACGGCACCACCAGGCGCGCGTTGCGGATCCCGGTCGCGTGGAAGCGCGCGTCGTCGAAGAGCTCGGGGCTCGGCTCGCCGATCCCGACGATCACGTGGGGAGGCTCCTGCGCGTGGGCGGCAGGCGCCGCGAGAGCGCCGGCGGCGAGTGCGATCGCAACTGCTCTGCGCATCAGTCGTTCGGCCGCATCAGTCGTTCGGCCGTATAACCCGCAGGAGCCCCGCTAATACCGCCAATATTCCCCCCGCCAGCTCGAACCACAACCCTACGCCGGGCGCCGCCTCGGCCTCGGCGTAGTCGCGGCCGATCAGGCCCGTGTCGTCGCTCGCGGGCAGGTCCCCGAGCAGGGTGAACCCGAGCACTATCGCGCCGATCGCGATCAGCGCCACCGCCGCCGGCCGCGAGCGCCCGAAAGCGGCGCCCGCGCCCATCACGAAGGTGAGCAGCCCGAACAGCAGCAGCGCGACCGAGCTCCGCTCGAGGCCGGTCTGCGAGCAGTCGTCCGCGAGCGACGGGTTCGAGTCGTAGATCACCTCGCAGCTGGTGTTCCTCAGGTCCACCGATATGACCGTCGTCACCTCGGTGAGAAGCATGAGCACGCCGGCCACGCAGGCGGCCACCGCCACCGCGATTGCATAGCGCGAAACCCCCGCTGGCAGCGCCAGACGCCTGCTACCATCGGACGTCGCTCTGCGGGCGGTTCCCCTCCGCTCGCTGCCCTGCTCAGCCACGCCGGGGCGGGCGGTAGCTCACGTCGATGGAGTCCTCTACGACATAGAACTCTTCCGGGCAAGCACCGCACGCAGCACCGGGCCCGGACTGGGCCTTTTTTCTGCTCGGAAACGGACTTGGACAACTAAAGGTCATGCCACGCACAGTCACACTCGATAAGACGCGCAACATCGGGATCATGGCGCACATCGACGCCGGAAAGACGACGACGACTGAGCGCATCCTCTTCTACACCGGACGTACCCACAAGATGGGCGAGGTGCACGAGGGCGCCGCCGTGATGGACTGGATGGAGCAGGAGCAGGAGCGCGGCATCACGATCACCTCCGCCGCCACCACCGCCTTCTGGCGCGACCACCGCATCAACATCATCGACACGCCAGGCCACGTGGACTTCACCGTCGAGGTCGAGCGCTCGCTGCGCGTGCTCGACGGCGCCGTGGCCGTGTTCGACTCCGTGGCCGGCGTCGAGCCGCAGTCCGAGACCGTCTGGCGCCAGGCCGACAAGTACCGCGTGCCGCGCATCGCCTTCATGAACAAGATGGACCGCATCGGCGCCAACTTCGAGGGCTCGGTCCAGACGATGGTGGACCGCCTCGCCGCGCACCCGGTGCCGGTGCAGCTGCCGATCGGCGCCGAGGCCGACTTCACGGGCGTCATCGACCTCGTGAACATGAAGGCGATCGTCTACAAGGACGACCTGGGCCAGGACTGGGAGGTCACCGACATCCCCGAGAGCTACGCCGACGCCGCCCACCGGGCGCGCACCGAGCTCGTCGAGGCCGTCGCCGAGTACGACGACAAGCTCATGGAGGACTACCTCGAGGAGAAGCCGATCGAGCCGGATCGGCTGATCGAGGACATCCGCAAGGCAACGCTCGACATTTCGATGACCCCGGTTCTCTGCGGCTCCGCCTTCAAGAACAAGGGCGTCCAGCCGCTGCTCGATGCGGTGATCGACTACCTGCCGAGCCCGCTCGACGTCACCTCGATCGAGGGCATGGACGCCGATGGGAACCCGGTCAGGCGCCAGGCCTCCGACGACGAGCCCTTCGCGGCGCTCGCGTTCAAGGTCATGGCCGACCCGTACGTCGGCAAGCTCACCTACTTCCGCGTGTACTCGGGAAAGCTCAGCGCCGGCGGGCGCGTGCTCAACTCGGTCACCGGCCGCACCGAGCGCGTCGGCCGGATCCTGATGATGCACGCGAACAGCCGCGAGGAGGTCGAGGAGGTGTACGCGGGCGACATCGCCGCCGGCGTCGGTCTCAAGCAGACCTCCACCGGCGACACGCTCACGGCCCCCGACTCGCCGGTGATCCTCGAGTCGATGATCTTCCCGGACCCGGTCGTGCACCTCTCGATCGAGCCGAAGACCAAGGTCGACCAGGAGAAGCTGTCCGTGGCGCTCCAGCGCCTCGGCGAGGAGGACCCGACCTTCCAGGTGCGCAGCGACGAGGAGACGGGCCAGACCGTGATCTCCGGCATGGGCGAGCTGCACCTCGAGGTGATCGTCGATCGCCTCAAGCGCGAGTTCAAGGTCGAGGCCGCCGTGGGGCGCCCGCAGGTGGCCTACCGCGAGACGATCCGCAACCCGGTCGAGAAGGTGGAGGGGAAGTTCATCCGCCAGACCGGTGGCTCGGGCCAGTACGGCGTCGTCTACATCGACCTCGCGCCGGCGCCCGGCGAGGGCTTCGACTTCATCAACAAGATCAAGGGCGGCGCCGTGCCGTCCGAGTTCATCCCCGCGGTGGAGAAGGGGATCGAGGAGGCGCTCGAGTCGGGCGTCAAGGCCGGCTATCCGATGGTGGACGTGCGCGCCACGCTCGTGGACGGCAAGTACCACGACACGGACTCCTCGGAGGTGGCGTTCAAGATCGCCGGCTCGCTGGCGCTGAAGGACGCGGCCAGGCGCGCCAAGCCCGTGCTGCTCGAGCCCGTGATGGCGGTCGAGGTCGTGACGCCGCAGGACTTCATCGGCGACGTGATCGGCGACCTCTCCCGGCGCCGCGGCCACGTCGAGGGCCAGGAGCCGCGCGGCAACGCCGTCGCGGTCAAGGCAAGCGTCCCGCTTGCCGCTATGTTCGGGTACGCGACCGACCTGCGTTCCTCCACGCAGGGCCGCGCGACCTACACGATGCAGTTCGACCGGTACGAGGAAGTGCCCGGGAGCATCGCGGAGGAGATCGTCGAGACCCGCACCGGGGAGCCGGTCGGGGCGAGCGCGTAGGGATTTCAAGGAGAGTATGTTTCGCAAGTTCGGGCCTGGGCCCGCGAAGACTTTGAGAAAGGGGTAGTTCGGAGTGGCGAAGGAGAAGTTCGAGCGCAACAAGCCGCACGTGAACGTCGGCACGATCGGGCACATCGACCACGGCAAGACGACGCTGACCGCGGCCATTACCAAGGTGCTGTCCGAGAAGTACGGCGGCCAGGCGCGCAGCTTCGAGGAGATCGACAACGCTCCTGAGGAGAAGGAGCGCGGCATCACGATCGCCACCTCGCACGTGGAGTACGAGACGGAGAACCGTCACTACGCGCACGTGGATTGCCCCGGGCACGCCGACTACATCAAGAACATGATCACGGGCGCCGCCCAGATGGACGGCGCGATCCTCGTGGTATCGGCGGCCGACGGGCCGATGCCGCAGACCCGCGAGCACATCGTCTTGGCCCGCCAGGTGAACGTGCCCTACGTAATCGTCTTCATGAACAAGGTCGACATGGTCGACGACGACGAGCTCCTCGAGCTCGTCGAGGTCGAGGTCCGCGAGCTGCTGTCCGAGTACGACTTCCCGGGCGACGACGTCCCCGTGATCCAGGGCTCGGCGCTGAAGGCGCTCGAGGGCGACGCCGAGCAGGTAGAGAAGATCGTCGAGCTCGCCGAGGCGCTCGACTCGTACATCCCGCAGCCGGAGCGCGCGCTCGACCGCCCGTTCCTGATGCCGGTCGAGGACGTCTTCTCGATCACCGGCCGCGGCACCGTCGCGACCGGCCGCATCGAGCAGGGCGTGGTGCACACCGGCGACACGGTCGAGATCGTGGGCATCCACCCGCAGACCAACTCGACGGTCGTGACCGGCGTCGAGATGTTCCGCAAGATCCTCGACGAGGGACAGGCGGGCGACAACGTCGGCTGCCTCCTGCGCGGCGTCGGCCGTGAGGAGATCGAGCGCGGGCAGGTGCTCTGCAAGCCGGGCTCGATCACCCCGCACACGAAGTTCAAGGCGCAGGTGTACTGCCTGAAGAAGGAGGAGGGTGGCCGTCACACCCCGTTCTTCAACGGCTACCGGCCGCAGTTCTACTTCCGGACGACCGACGTGACCGGGGTGGCGCACCTCCCCGAGGGCACCGAGATGGTCATGCCGGGCGACAACGTCGAGATGACCGTGGACATGATCCAGCCCATCGCGATGGATCAGGGCCTCCGCTTCGCGATCCGCGAGGGCGGCCGCACGGTCGGCTCGGGGGTGGTGACCGAAGTCATCGAGTAGTTCGGTCGACAGGATTTTTGCGGGGGCGGGCTGCAACGTCTGAGCCCGCCCCCGAAGTCTGTCCAAGGCACATATGGCAACACTCACGCAGAACAAGATCCGCATCCGGCTCAAGGCCTACGACCACTCGGCGATCGAGACGGCGGCCAAGGAGATCGTCGAGACGGCCACCCGGACCGGCGCATCGGTCTCCGGACCCGTGCCCCTGCCCACCGAGAAGAACGTCTACTGCGTGATCCGCTCGCCGTTCAAGGACAAGGACTCGCGCGAGCACTTCGAGATCCGCACGCACAAACGGTTGATCGACATCCTTCAGCCCACGCCGAAGACGGTCGACTCGCTGCAGCGCCTCGACCACCTGCCGGCGGGCGTCGACATCCAGATTCAGCTCATCTGAAGTCATGGCTGGGCTACTCGGACGAAAACTCGGCATGACCCAGGTCTTCGACCCCGACGACGGTCGCGTCGAGCGCGTGACCGTCATCGAGGCCGGGCCCTGCTTCGTGACCGCGATCCGGCGCGCCGAGCGCGACGGCTACGACGCCGTGCAGGTGGCGTTCGGCCAGGTGCGCGAGAAGTCGCTCACGAAGCCGAAGCTCGGCCACCTGAAGAAGGCCGGCGTCGGCAACCTGAAGCACCTCGCGGAGTTCCACGGCGAGGCGGGCGAGCTCGAGGTGGGCGCCGAGCTGAGCGTCGGCTCGGTATTCGAGAAGGGCCAGACGGTGAAGGTCTCCGGCACGTCGAAGGGCAAGGGCTTCGCCGGCACGATCAAGCGCCACAACTTCCACCGCGGCCCCGTCTCGCACGGCTCGCACAACGTGCGCGCGCCGGGCTCGATCGGCGCCTCCGCCGACCCCGCGCGCGTGTTCAAGGGCATCCGCGGCCCCGGCCAGATGGGGAACAAGCGCGTTACCCAGCGCGGGCTCGAGGTCGTGGACATCCGCGACAACCTGCTGCTCGTGCGCGGCTCCGTGCCGGGCCCGAAGGGCGGCGTCGTCGAGATCAGGAGCGAGGCCTAGCCGTGGCGAGCTCTGCCAAGTACATCGGTGGCGGGACCGAGACGCTCTCGCTCGACGACGCGGTCTTCGGCGAGCGCTTCCACGGCTCGCTCGTGCACGAGGCGGTGCGCGCGGAGCTGGCGGCGCAGCGTCGCGGCACGGCGTCGACGAAGCGCCGCGGCGAGGTCGCGATGACCGGCGCGAAGGCCTGGCGCCAGAAGGGCACCGGCCGCGCCCGCGTCGGCGCGCTCTCCGCGCCGCAGCGCACCGGCGGCGGCGTGGCCTTCGGCCCGAAGCCGCGTGGCTACACCGTGAAGGTGAACCGCAAGGCGCGCAGGCGCGCGCTGCGAGCGGCCCTGTCCGTGCACGCCGAGCGCGGGTCGATCGCCGCCGTGGACCCGGGCAAGTTCGACACGCCCTCCACGAAGACGGCCGCCGAGGCGATCGCCTCGCTCGACGGCGACGGCAGCGTGCTCGTGGTGCTGACGGACGGCGAGGAGACCTGCGTGAAGTCGTTCCGCAACCTGCGCGACGTGAGCGTCATGCACGCCGACGATGTCGGCGTTGCGGAGGTGATCGGCCACGCGCGGCTCGTGCTCTCCGAGGCGGCGCTCGCGCGCCTGACCGAGAAGGCGGCCTCGAAGTGAACGCGCGCCAGGTGATCATCCGGCCGGTCATCTCCGAGAAGAGCTACGCGCTGCTCGCGGCCAACAAGTACACGTTCCGGGTGCACGGACGGGCGAACAAAACACAAGTCAGACAGGCCGTCGAGGAGATCTTCGGCGTGCGGGTGAACGGCGTGCGCACGGCGTGGGTGAAGCCCAAGCCGAAGCGCCGCGGGCTCACCGGCGGCAGCCGGCGCCAGTGGAAGAAGGCGGTCGTGACCCTCCATCCCGAGGACTCGATCGAGCTGTTCGAGGGTCAGGGGATCGAATAATGGCCATCAAGAAGTACAAGCCGACCTCGCCGGGCCGCCGCTTCGCGACCTACCTCCGGCACGAGGCCGTCACCAAGTCCGAGCCGGAGAAGTCGCTCACCGAGGGGCTCAACAAGTCGGGCGGCCGCAACACGCACGGCCGCGTGACCGCGCGCCATCGCGGCGGTGGCGCGAAGCGCCGCTACCGCAAGATCGACTTCAAGCGGACGAAGGACGGCGTGCCGGCAAAGGTCGCGGCGATCGAGTACGACCCGAACCGCTCGGCCCACATCGCGCTGCTGCACTACGCGGACGGCGAGAAGCGCTACATCCTGGCGCCGGGCCGGATCCGCGTCGGCGACACGGTGTCGTCGGGACCGGGCGCGGACATCGCCCCGGGCTGCGCCCTGCCGCTCGCGAACATCCCGACCGGTACGACGATCCACAACGTGGAGCTCACGCCGGGGCACGGCGGCCAGCTCGGCCGCTCCGCCGGCACCGCGATCCAGCTCGTAGCGAAGGAGGGCCGCTACGCGACGCTGCGGCTGCCCTCCGGCGAGATGCGGATGGTGCTCGTCGACTGCCGCGCCACGATCGGCGTGCTCGGCAACGCCGAGCACGAGCTGGTGGAGCTCGGCAAGGCGGGCCGCTCGCGCCACCGCGGCAAGCGCCCGCAGACGCGCGGCGTGGCGATGAACCCGGTCGACCACCCGCACGGCGGCGGCGAGGCGCACCACACGCCCGGCGGCCACCCGCGCACCCCGTGGGGCGTGCCGACGCTCGGCTACCGCACGCGCAAGAAGAGGAAGACGTCCGACCGGTACATAGTGCGCGGCCGGCGGCGCGGCAAGAAGGGACGGCGATAGGTGTCGCGCTCATCCAAGAAGGGACCGTTCGTCGAGGACCGCCTCATGACGCGGATCGAGCAGATGAACGAGTCCGGCAACAAGGTCATGGTCAAGACCTGGTCGCGCACCTCGACGATCTTCCCCGAGATGGTCGGCCACACGATCGCGGTCCACGACGGCCGTAAGCACGTGCCGGTGTTCATCTCCGAGTCGATGGTCGGCCACAAGCTCGGCGAGTTCGCCCCCACCCGGATGTTCCGCGGCCACGCGGGCAGCGACAGGGTGAGGCTGCGGTGACGCCCGACAAGGCAAGTCCGCCGCCGGAGGGCGGCTGGGAGTCCTTGAAGGTCGACGAGCTCAAGGCCGAGCTCGAGACCCGCGGCCTCCCGAAGAGCGGCACGAAGGCCGAGCTGATCGCGCGCCTGGCGGACGACGACGTCGCCCAGGCGGGCAGCGCGCCGGCCCCGGAGGACGGGGTCAGGCTTAAGCCTGACCCCGCCGAGGCTGCCGAGGAGGTCGCCGCCAGCGAAGAAGCTCAGGAGGCAGGCGAGGACGCCGCCGCGGCCGCCGACGCTGATGAGGAGGCTGCCGAGAAGCAGCCCCGGCGGCGCGGCTCCGCCGAGACGTCCACGCGGACTCAGCGCAGGCAGCGCGCTCCTCGTCCCGAGGGCGACCTTGTCGTGCGCGCGCGCGCGAAGTACGTGCGCACCGCTCCGCGCAAGGCCCGGCTCGTCATGGACCACATTCGCGGCAAGCGCGTCGAGCACGCGCAGGCCATCCTCGCCCACGCCCCGCGCGCGGTCTCGGGCGACATCCTCAAGCTTCTGAACTCCGCCGTGGCAAACGCGGAGTCGGCCTACGAGCTCGGCGCCGACGAGCTCACCGTCCGGCGCGCATACGTCGACGAGGGCCCGACCATCAAGCGCTACCGACCGCGCGCGCTCGGTCGCGCCACGCGCATCAACAAGCGCACCAGCCACATGACCATCGAATTGACCGCCGAAGGGAACGGGAGGTAGCCCATGGGCCAGAAGGTTCATCCCGAGTCGCTGCGGGTCGGCTACATCCACGACTGGAAGTCGACCTGGTTCAACGAGCGTGACTTCTCCGACTACCTGTTGGAGGACATCCGCATCCGCGAGCACATCGAGAACAAGCTCGCCCACGCGGGCCTGTCGACGATCACCATCAAGAAGAACAAGAACGAGGTCGAGGTCAACATCCACACGGCCCGGCCCGGCATCGTGATCGGCAAGTCCGGCAGCGAGGTGGACGCACTCCGCAAGGAGCTCCACAAGATGACCGGCAAGGCCGTGAAGGTGAACATCCTCGAGATCAAGCGTCCCGAGCTGGACGCGCGGCTCGTGGCGCAGTCGATCGCGGAGCAGCTCCAGAACCGCGTTGCCTTCCGGCGCGCGATGAAGCGCGCGCTCACCAGCGCGATGCGCTCGGGCGCCAAGGGGGTGAAGATCCAGGTCTCCGGCCGGCTCGGCGGGGCCGAGATGGCGCGCACCGAGGGCTATTCGGACGGCCGCGTGCCGCTCCACACGCTGCGCGCCGACATCGACTACGGCTTCTACGAGGCGCGCACCACCTTCGGCCGCATCGGCGTGAAGGTGTGGGTCAACAAGGGCGAGATCATGCCCAAGGGCTTCGCCCAAGACCTCACCGAGCTCGAGGCGCCGCAGACGGTCGGGCCCGGCGGCGGTCGGGGCGGCCGGCCGGGCGGCCCGGGTGGCCGCGGTCCCGGCGGTCCCGGCGGCGGACGTGGCGGCCCTGGCGGCGGACGTGGTGGTCCCGGCGGCGGACGAGGCCCGGGCGGACCTGGTGGCCGCGGTGGCCGCGGCGGCGGTCGCGGTGGACGCGGTGGCGACCAGCCGCCCCTCCCGCAGGAGCGGCTCTGATGCTGCAGCCGAAGCGCGTCAAGTGGCGCAAGGAGCACCGCGGCCGCAGGCGCGGCTACGCGAAGGGCGGCACGAGCCTGGAGTTCGGCGACTACGGGCTAAAGGCGCTCGACCGCGGCTGGGTGACCAACCGCCAGATCGAGGCCGCCCGTATCGCGATGACCCGCAAGATCAAGCGTGGCGGCAAGGTCTGGATCAACATCTTCCCGGACAAGCCGTACACGAAGAAGCCGGCCGAGACGCGCATGGGCTCCGGCAAGGGCACGCCCGAGGGGTGGGTCGCGGTCGTGAAGCCGGGTCGCGTGATGTTCGAGCTGTCGGGCGTGCCGGAGCCGCTGGCGCGCGAGGCGATGCGCCTCGCCGGCCACAAGCTGCCCGTGAAGACGAAGTTCGTGTCCCGTGAAGGCGCTGGTCAGGGATGAAGGCGGTCGAGGTGCATAACCTTGAGGATCCGCAGCTCGTGGAGTTCGCGGACCACGCGCGGCAGGAGCTGTTCAACCTGCGCTTCCAGCACGCTACGGGTCAGCTCGAGAACACCGCGCGGCTGAAGCAGGCGAAGAAGGACCTCGCGCGCGCGCTGACCGTGGCGGAGCAGCGCGGCATCGACGTAGAGACCGAAATACGCAGGCAGAGACAAACGAATGCTTGAGACAGACGAGAACGTGAACGAAGAGACACCGGAAGTGGACGAGGCACCCGCGGAGCCGGCTGCGGGGTCAGCCGGTCAGGACGCGCCGGCCGAAGAGGTCGCGGCGGAAGCCCCCGACCAGGTGGCCGAGGAAGTGGTGGCGCCGGAGGAGCCGGCCGAGGAGCCGACGGCCGACGAGGTCGCGGAGGAGGCTCCAGCGGAGGAGCCGGCGCCCGCCGAGGAGGCCGCTGCGGCCGCCCCCGCGGACGAGCCGGCTGAGCCGGAGGAGCAGCTCTCGCCCAGGGAGCTTCGCAAGCGCACGCGCTCCACCCGCACGGGTGACGCGCGCCCACAGCGCTCGCCGGAGGAGCGGGCTCAGGAGCGCGCCGAGCGCCGCCGCACCAAGGCGGGGCAGCGGCGCGCCTACCGCCAGAAGCAGCGCGAGCGTCGCGCCGGCGAGCCGCGCGGGCAGGCGGAGACCGCGCCGGTCGAGCACGTCGCCTCCCAGGGCACGCTGAAGGTGCGCCAGGGCGTCGTCGTCTCGGACAAGGCCGACAAGACGATTACGGTCCGGATCGACACCGCCCGGCAGCACCGGATGTACAAGAAGATCGTCCGCACCTCCGCGACGCTGCACGCGCACGACGAGCGCAACGAGGCGCACATCGGCGACACCGTGCGCGTCATCGAGAGCCGTCCGGTCAGCCGCACGAAGCGCTGGCGCCTGGTCGAGGTCCTGGAGAGGGCCCGCTAGATGATCCAGCAGGAATCGCGGCTCAAGGTGGCGGACAACACGGGCGCGCGCGAGGTGCTCTGCATCCGCGTGCGCGGCGGCAGCCACCGGCGCTACGCGGGCGTGGGCGACATCATCGTCTGCACCGTCAAGCAGGCGATTCCGCACGGGTCGGTCAAGAAGGGCGACGTCGTCACGGCAGTGGTCGTGCGCACGAAGAAGGAGTTCGGCCGCGACGACGGCACCTACATCGCCTTCGACGAGAACGCCGCGGTCCTGATCGACGCCGGCAACAACCCGCGCGGCACTCGCATCTTCGGTCCCGTCGCCCGCGAGCTCCGCGACCGCAACTTCATGAAGATCGTCTCGCTCGCCCCGGAGGTGCTCTGACCATGGCGCTCAGGATCCGCCGCGACGACACCGTCCGCATCATCGCCGGCAAGGACCGCGGCAAGACCGGCCGCGTGAAGAGCGTGGACCCGAAGAACCAGCGGGTCTACGTCGAGGGCGTGAACATCATCAAACGCCACATAAAGCCGCGCACCCTGCGCGACACGCAGCGCGCCCAGGAGCTCGGCGGGATCGTCGAGATGGAGGGCCCGGTCCACGTCTCGAACGTGATGCTGATCGACCCGGCGTCCGGCGAGCCGAGCCGCCTCGCGGTGAAGCGCGAGGGCGGCCGGCGCATCCGCGTGGCCAAGAAGTCAGGCAAGGAGATCGAGTGATGGAAGCCTCGGCACAGGCCCAGGTACCGCCGCGGCTGAAGGAGCGCTACGAGCAGGAGATCGCACCCGCTCTCCAGAAGCGCTTCGGCTACAGGTCCGCGATGGAGGTGCCGCGCATCGAGAAGATCACGCTCAACATGGGCGTGGGCGACGCGAAGCAGGACTCGAACGTGCTCGACGCCGCCTCCGAGCAGCTTGCCACGATCGCCGGTCAGGCGCCGAACATCCGCCGCGCGCGCAAGTCGATCGCGGCCTTCAAGCTGCGCGACGGGATGCCCGTGGGCGTATCGGTGACGCTCAGGCGCGCGCGCATGTACGAGTTCCTCGACCGGCTGACCTCGATCGCGATCCCGCGGATCCGCGACTTCCGCGGCCTGAACGCGCGCTCGTTCGACGGGCGGGGCAACTACTCGATGGGCGTCCGCGAGCAGATCATCTTCCCGGAGATCGACTACGACGCAATCGACCAGGTGCGCGGCCTCGACGTGACGATCACGACGAGCGCGCAGACGGACGAGGAGGCCTACGTCCTTCTGCGAGAGTTGGGGATGCCGTTCGCGCCGGAGGGCGCGCCGGGCTCGGGCGCCGAGCCCGTGGAGGACGCGGCCGAGGAGGCCCGCCTCGAGGAAGCACGCCTCAAGGCCGAGGCCGAGGCGGCCGCTTACGAGGAGTTGAAGGAAGAGAACCCGGAGGCCTACGAGGCGCCCCACCGCGAGGACGAGGAAGAGGGCGAGGAAGGCGAGGCCGGGGCCGAGAAGCCGGCCGAGGAGACACAGGAGTAGATGGCCAAGACGTCACAGCGGGTCCGCCAGCAGCGCGGGTCCAAGTACAAGACACGCAACTACAACCGCTGCAAGCGCTGCGGGCGCCCGCGCGCGTACCTGCGGAAGTTCGGCCTCTGCCGCATCTGCGTCCGCGAGATCCAGCACGAGGGCATGATCCCCGGCATGACGAAGTCGAGCTGGTAGCCCCATGTCGATGACCGACCCCGTAGCAGACTTCCTCACGCGCATCCGCAACGGCCTGCACGCCGATCGCGACGACGTGGAGATGCCGGCCTCGAACTTCAAGGCGGAGATCGCGCGCATCCTGCGGGAGCAGGGCTACATCGAGGACTACTCGGTCGAGGCGGCCCGCGTGGGCCGCGTGCTGCGCGTGCGCCTCAAGTACACGGAGGACCGCAAGCCGGTCATCCAGGGCATCCAGCGCGTATCCAGGCCGGGCCGGCGCGAGTACGTCGAGGCCGGGACGATTCCGAAGGTGCAGGGCGGCATGGGCACGACGATCGTGTCGACCTCGCGGGGAGTCATGACCGGTCACGAGGCGCGCCGCGCCGGCGTGGGCGGCGAGCTGGTGGCGAGGGTCTGGTAGCGATGCCCCTTACCCCACCCCCGCACGCCCGGATGACGCGCCCCCGCGCGCACGCGGGCGAGGAAAGGAGCATCGGGTGAGCCGGATCGGAAAGCAGCCGATCGGCGTGCCGGACGGCGTCGAGGTCGCCATCGAGCCCGAGCTCGTGAGCGTGAAGGGGCCGAAGGGCGAGCTCGCCGAGCGCAAGAGCCGCGAGATCGAGGTCAAGCAGGAGGACGGCCAGATAGTCGTGACGCGGCCGACCGACCGCAGCGAGCACCGCGCCCTCCACGGCCTCACGCGGAGCCTGATCGCGAACATGGTCGAGGGAGTCACGAACGGCTTCGAGAAGCGCCTCGAGATCCAGGGCGTCGGCTACCGCGCGAACCTCCAGGGCCGGAAGCTCGTGCTCGCGCTGGGCTACTCGCACCCGGTCGAGCTCGAGGCGCCCGATGGGATCGACTTCGAGGTGCCGCAGCCCACGCGCATCGTCGTACGCGGGATCTCGAAGCAGGTCGTGGGCGAGGTGGCCGCCAACATCCGCAAGCAGCGCCCGCCCGAGCCCTACAAGGGCAAGGGCATCCGCTACGAGGGCGAGTACGTGCAGCGGAAGGTCGGTAAGCGCGCATGACGGTCAAGACAAAGCCGCAGTCGAGGCTGCGCCGGCGCCGCCGCGTGCGCGCCAAGGTGCGCGGCACGGCCGAGCGGCCGCGCCTGTCCGTGTTCCGCTCGAATCGGGGCATCCAGGCCCAGCTCATCGACGACGTGGCCGGCCACACGCTGGCAGCGGTGAACTGGACCGAGGGCGACCTCAAAGAGCTGAAGTCGATGGACCAGGCGAAGAAGGCCGGCGAGCTGCTCGCCGAGCGCGCCAAGGCCGCCGGCGTCGAGAGCGTTGTCTTCGACCGCGGCGGCTACCGCTACCACGGCCGCGTGAAGGCGCTCGCGGAAGGCGCCCGCGAGGGTGGGCTGGCGTTTTGAACGGCATCGCTCCGATTCGGGCACAGCCCGGCCCCTCGCGCACGACGATCGCTACGGTGAAGGGCTCTCATGGCGAGTAGGGACAGGACACGCGGACCGCGCGGCGAGGGCTCGGACCTCCAGGAGCGCGTGGTCGAGATCAACCGCGTCGCAAAGGTCGTGAAGGGCGGCCGGCGCTTCTCGTTCACCGCGCTCGTGGTGGTGGGAGACGAGAAGTCCCAGGTCGGCGTCGGCTACGGCAAGGCGAACGAGGTCCCGGTCGCCATCCAGAAGGGCGTCGAGCGCGCCCGCAAGAACCTCTTCAAGGTGCCGATGCACGGCTCCACGATCACTCACGAGACGATCGGCGTGCACTCGGCCTCGCGCGTGCTCCTGAAGCCCGCCTCGCCCGGTACCGGCGTGATCGCCGGCGGCGGCGTGCGCGCCGTGCTGGAGCTCGCCGGCATCAACGACGTGCTCTCGAAGTCGCTCGGCAGCCAGAACCCGATCAACCTCGTGAAGGCGACCGTCGCCGGGCTGCGCTCCCTGCGCAGCCCCGACCAGGTGGCCGAGCTGCGCGGGCTGACGGTGCGCCAGGTGCTCGGCCTCGATGGGGCCGCCGTGGCCGAGGCCGCCGCGGAGCCGGCGGCGGAGGATCGTGCTCAGGCAGAGGAGACCGAGGAGGCGCCGGCCTGATGGCGAAGGTCACGATCACGCAGGTGCGCTCCTCGAACGGCGCGAGCCGGAAGGTGCACGACACCCTGAAGACACTCGGGCTCGGCAAGATCGGGCGCTCGACCGAGCGCGACGACCACCCGACCGTGCGCGGCCTCATCCACTCGGTGCAGCACCTGGTGAAGGTCGATGAGTGAGCGCATCGGACTCCATTCGCTGAAGCCGGCCCCCGGGTCGCGCAAGCAGCGCAAGCGCATCGGCCGGGGCGAGGGCTCCGGCACGGGCAAGACCTCCGGCCGCGGCCACAAGGGCGCGGGCGCCCGCTCGGGCGCGAAGCGGAAGGTGAACTTCGAGGGTGGGCAGACGCCCATCCACATGCGGATGCGCAAGCTGCGCGGCCCGCACATGAAGAAGTCGATGCCGTTCGAGAAGTTCCGCACGCAGACCCAGCCGGTCAACCTGCGGGACCTCGAGGCGCGCTTCGACGAGGGGGCAGAGGTGACCCCCGACTCCCTGCGCGAGAAGAACCTCGCAACGCGCCGCGAGGTGCCGGTCAAGATCCTCGGCCAGGGCGACCTCTCAAAGGCGCTCACCGTGCACGCCCACGCCTTCTCGAAGACGGCTCGCGAGAAGATCGAGGCCGCGGGCGGCACCTGCCAGCCGATCGAGGAGTAGCCGGGTGCTCAGGACCTTCCTGAACGCGTTCAGGGTTCCCGAGATCCGGAAGAAGCTCGCGTTCACGGCGGGCATGCTGGCGCTCTACAGGGTCGGCGCCTACATCCCCGCGCCGGGGATCAACGTCGACGCCGTAAAGGACATCGCCAACAACTTCACCGGCTCGAGCGTGCTCGGCCTCCTGAACGTCTTCTCGGGCGGCTCGCTGCAGCGCTTCGCGATCTTCGCGCTCGGGATCATGCCCTACATCACGGCCTCGATCATGCTGCAGCTGCTCACGGTCGTGGTCCCGCACCTCGACAAGCTCCGCAAGGAGGGCGAGGTCGGGCAGCAGAAGATCACCCAGTACACGCGCTACCTGACCGTCGCGCTCTCGTTCGGCCAGTCGATCGGCTACGTGTTCCTGTTCCGGACCTTCTCGACCGGCAGCGCCGACGTCGTCGAGAACTTCACCTTCGGCCGCGTCTTCGTGATCGTCATGACGCTCACGGCCGGCTGCGTGCTCCTGATGTGGCTCGGCGAGCTGATCACCCAGCGCGGCATCGGCAACGGCATCTCGCTGATGATCTTCGCCTCGATTGCGTCGCGGATCCCCAACGGGATCCAGGCCTGGTGGACCAACCCGGACCAGATCTTCAAGGTGATGATGCCCTTCCTGGCGCTCGCCGTGATCGCCGCGATCGTCTTCATGCAGGAGGGCCAGCGCCGCATCCCGGTGCAGTACGCGAAACGCGTCGTTGGCCGGCGGATGGCCGGCGGCGGCTCCACCTACCTGCCGCTGCGCGTGAACATGGCCGGCGTGATCCCGGTGATCTTCGCCGCCTCGCTGATGGCCTTCCCGCCCACGCTCGGCACGATGACCCAGGCGGGCTGGGCCCAGGACTTCTCGACCTTCTTCAATCCGAACAAGGCGCCCTACCTGATCGGCGAGTCGATCCTGATCGTCCTGTTCACCTACTTCTACACCGCCGTCACCTTCAACCCGGTCGAGCAGGCGGACAACCTGAAGAAGTACGGCGGCTTCATACCGGGGGTGAGGCCAGGCAGGCCGACGGCCGAATATCTCGACCGCATCCTCGCGCGGCTGACGTTCCCGGGCTCGCTCTACCTCGCGCTGGTCGCGGCGCTGCCGACGATCCTGATCAACCAGACGGCGGCCAACTTCTACTTCGGCGGGACCTCGATCCTGATCGTCGTGGGCGTGGCCCTCGACACGATGAAGCAGCTCGAAGCGCAGCTGATGATGCGCAACTACGAGGGCTTCCTCAAGTGAGCGAGCTCAACCTGGTCCTCCTCGGCCCTCCTGGCGCCGGGAAGGGGACGCAGGCCGAGCGCCTCGTCGAGGACTTCGGCCTCCCCTACTACGCCACGGGGATCATCCTGCGCGAGGCCGTGGCGGACGAGACGGAGCTCGGCAAGAAGGCGAAGGAGCGCATGGACGCAGGCGAGCTCGTGCCCGACGAGCTGATCAGCGAGGTGATCGCCGAGCGCTTCGACTCCGGCGAGGCGGACGAGGGGTTCCTGCTCGACGGGTTCCCGCGGACGGTCGGTCAGGCCGAGATGCTCGACAGGCTGCTCGACAACCGCGGGCGCTCGCTCACGGCGGTGCTCCTGATCGAGGCGCCGGACGAGGAGGTCGTGAGGCGGCTGTCGGGCCGGCGGACGTGCGCGAAGGGCGGCCACGTCTACCACGTGGAGTTCGACCCGCCGAAGACCGACGGGATCTGCGACCAGGACGGCTCGCGGCTGATCCAGCGCGACGACGACAAGCCCGAGACGGTGCGGAACCGGCTGGCCGTCTACCACGAGCAGACCGAGCCGTTGGTCGAGCTGTACGAGGAGAAGTCGCTCCTGCGCCGCTTCGACGGCACGCGCTCGCCCGACGAGGTGCACGACCGCATTCGTGCCACACTGGCAGCGAAGCGACTCGAGGCTGAGCTCTAGGGCCCAGTGATCCACCGGAAGACACCCGAGGAGATCGACAAGATGGCGGCCGCCGGCCGCGTGCTCGTCCGCTGCCACGAGATCCTCCGCAAGAAGGCCCGTCCCGGCGTCACGACCGCCGAGCTCGACGAGGCCGCCGAGCGCTTCATCCGCTCGCAGGGCGCCGAGCCCGCCTTCAAGGGCTACCGCGGCTTCCCGGGCTCGATCTGCGCGTCGCCGAACTCGATGGTCGTCCACGGCATCCCGGGCTCCTACCGGCTCAGCCGCGGCGACATCCTCAGCGTGGACATCGGCGTGATCCTCGACGGGTGGGTGGCCGACGCGGCGATCACGCACCCGATCGGGAACGTGACCCCGATCGCGAAGCGGCTCCTCGCGACCACGCGCGGCTCGCTGTTCGAGGCGGTCGAGCAGTGCGTGCCGGGGAATCGCCTGGGAGACGTCTCCCACGCCGTCCAGGCCCGTGTCGAGACCGACGGCTTCAGCGTGATCCGCTCACTCGTGGGCCACGGGATCGGCCGCGAGATGCACGAGGACCCCCAGATCCCCAACTTCGGCGACCCGCGCACCGGGCCCGAGCTGGAGGAGGGGATGGTGCTCGCCATCGAGCCGATGGTGAACGTGGGAACGCACCATGTGCGGATGGGCTCGGACAACTGGGCGGTCTACTCCGAGGACGGCTCGCTGGCCGCCCACTTCGAGCACACTGTCGCCATTACGGGGGATGGCCCGCGCATCCTCACCCCCTGGCATCTCACCGAGGCGGAGCCGAGGGAGGCTGCTACTCTTTCCGGTCGGCGCTGAGCCGTCTCCTGGGCTCCCGCGCCGATCCTCTGTTGTTAGATACGTTTCCCGGTTCTCGGAGCTATGAAGGTCCGCGCATCAGTCAAGCCCATGTGCGAGAAGTGCAAGATCATCCGCCGCGGAGGCGCGGTCCTCGTGATCTGTCAGAACCCCCGTCACAAGCAGCGTCAGGGCTGACGGGGGCTAGATGGCACGCATAGCGGGAATCAACATCCCCCTCAACAAGAGGGTCGAGATCGGGCTCACCTACGTGTACGGCGTCGGCCGGTCCACCTCCAACGAGGTGCTCCAGGAGGCCGGCGTGGACCCGAACACGTACGTGAAGGACCTGACCGAGGACGAGGTGCGCAAGATCCGCGAGCGGATCGACGACCTGCTGGTGGAGGGCGACCTCCGGCGCGAGAACTCGCAGAACATCAAGCGTCTCCAGGAGATCGGCGCGTACAGGGGCCTGCGCCACCGGCGCGGCCTGCCGGTGAACGGCCAGAGGACGAAGACGAACGCCCGGACCCGGAAGGGCCCGAAGCGCGGCTCGTCCGCCGGCGGCGGCAAGAAGAAGGTGAGGAAGCACTAGATGCCCTCCTCCCGACTCCCGCGCGCGCAGACCGCGCGCATGACTTCGGTGCCCTGCGTCCTCGGGGTTCGCCGTACTAGTCGTACGGCTTCACCCCTGCGTCCTTGGTCAGCTCGCCCTGCGCACGGCTGCGCACACGGGAGCCAGAAGGAGGGCATCTAATGCCGCAGCCACGCAGGCCCCGCGGACGCAGACGCGTCCGAAAGAACGTGCCCTTCGGGCAGGCGCACATCAAGACGAGCTTCAACAACACGATCGTGTCGCTGACCGACAAGGACGGCAACGTGATCGCGTGGGAGTCCGCCGGCGGCGCCGGCTTCAAGGGCTCCCGCAAGTCCACGCCCTTCGCCGCGCAGGTCACGGCCGATGCGGCCGCGCGCAAGGGGATGGAGCACGGGCTGCAGAAGGTCGAGGTCTTCGTGAAGGGCCCCGGCTCAGGGCGCGAGACCGCGATCCGCTCGCTCCAGGCCGCCGGGCTCGAGATCACCGGAATTCGCGACGTGACGCCCCCGGCCCACAACGGCTGCCGGCCCCGAAAGAGGCGCAGGGTCTAATGGCGCGTGAAACCGGGGCCCAGTGCAAGCAGTGCCGCCGGGAGGGCATGAAGCTGTTCCTGAAGGGCGAGCGCTGCCTGACGGACAAGTGCGGCGTCGAGCGCCGGAACTACCCGCCCGGCGACCACGGTCGCGGGCGCGCGCGCCAGTCGGAGTACCGGCTGCAGCTGCGCGAGAAGCAGAAGGCGCGCCGCTACTACGGCGTGCTGGAGAAGCAGTTCCGCAACTACTACGCAAAGGCGAGCCGGCAGACGGGCGTGACCGGCGAGAACCTCTTGCGTCTTCTGGAGTCCCGCTTCGACAACGTGCTCGTGCGGCTCGGCTTCGCCGGCTCACGCCGCCAGGCACGCCAGATGATCCGCCACGGCCACTGGTACGTGAACGGCCGCCGCGTGGACATCCCGTCCTACCAGCTGAAGCCCGACTACGTCATCACCATGAAGCCGAGCGCTCCGGTCGAGCCGGTGGTGCGTGACGCAACCGAGCTGACCTCCGTCGTGCCGGCCTGGCTCCAGGCCGACCACGACGGCCTCACCGCCAAGGTGCTCCGCCTTCCCGAGCGTGCGGAGATCACCACGCCGGTGCAGGAGCAGCTCATCGTCGAGCTTTACTCGAAGTAGCACCGAACCCCGCGCGCGGCCCTCTTCGGGCCTGGCGCGGATACAAGCGAAGGAACCACCTCTCCAAATGATCGAGTTTCAGACTCCCCAGATTTCCGCCGAGAAGGTCGAGGACAACCGCGGCACCTTCACGATCGAGCCGCTCGACCGCGGCTTCGGCTACACGTTCGGCAACTCGCTGCGGCGGGTGCTGCTGTCGTCGCTGGCCGGCGCCGCCGTGACGAGCGTCCGGATCGAGGGCGTCGCCCACGAGTTCTCGACGATCAACGGCGTCAAGGAGGACGTGACGGACATCGTCCTCAACCTCAAGGAGATCGTCTGCCGCATGCACTCCGACGCGGCCGAGATCGAGGCGCCGCTCGTCGTGACCGGCCCCGGCGACATCACCGCCGGCGACATCGACCTCCCCTCGGGCGTGGAGATCCTCAACCCCGAGTCCCGCATCGCGACGCTCGAGAAGAAGACCAAGCTCGAGATGTACCTCACGATCGGCCACGGCCGCGGCTACTCCCCGGCGGAGGACAACAAGACGCCGGACCAGCCGATCGGCGTGATCCCGATCGACTCGATCTTCTCGCCGGTGAAGCGCGTGGCGTACTCCGTGGACGCCGCCCGCGTCGGCCAGAAGACCGACTACGACAAGCTCACGATGGACATCGAGACCGACGGGTCGCTCGACCCGCAGGCCGCGCTTCGCGAGGCCGCCGAGATCCTCATCAAGTACCTGGCGATCTTCACCGACGCCGATCGCGTGGAGGCCCTTCGCGACCAGGGCGCCGCGCTCGTGGCCGGTGCGGACGGCATGGGCGACGGCGCCGGGGCATCCGCGGGCGGGATGGACGACATCCTGATCGAGGAGCTCGAGCTCGGCGTGCGCTCGTACAACTGCCTGAAGCGCGCCGGCATCCAGACCGTCGGCGACCTCGTGCAGAAGTCCGAGTCCGAGCTGGCCGCGATCCCCAACTTCGGCCGCAAGTCGATCGAGGAGGTCAAGGAGACCCTCGACGCGCGCGGGCTGGGGCTCCGCGCCGGATAAGGTTCGCGGCCATGCGCCACCAGAAGCAGAGGGGCAAGCTGTCGCGTGACACGGCGCACCGCAAGGCGCTGTTCATGAACCTCTGCCGCGAGGTGATCGACCACGAGCGCATCCAGACGACCGAGGCGAAGGCGAAGGCGGTGAAGCCCGAGCTCGAGCGGCTGATCACGCTCGCGAAGAAGGGCGACCACCACTCGCGCCGCCTGGCGATGGCCCGCCTCGGCCAGGACAAGTTCGTGGTCTACAAGCTGTTCGAGGAGATCGCCCCCCGCTACGCCGACCGCGCGGGCGGCTACGCCCGCATCCTGAAGCTGGGACCGAGGAAGTCCGACTCCACCGAGATGGTCTTCCTCGAGCTGGTCTGAGCCGCGCTAGCCATCGCCTGGCGGCGTCATCGGCCGCTCGCGTGCGCAGCACGCGTCGCGACCTGCTTCCTTGCCAGCTCGGCTGAGCCCGGCTCAGCTCTCGGCAAAGCGCCTCAGGGCGTCGCGGCCGCCGCTCGCGATCGGGTTGCCGTGCGCCACCAGGAGCACGTCGAACTCGAGCTGGTCGGCCAGCTCGCCGAAGCCGCGTTTCAGATCGGCCTTGTCCCGCTCGGGGTCGTCCATGTACTGGTCCGGCACGAAGTGCAGCTCCTCGCCGTAGCGGATCGCGCCGTCGGCGAGGCTCAGCGCGTTCACCGAGGGGATGTGGAGCGCCGTCTCGTCGGGGCTCAGCCCGCCCACCTGGTGGGCGGTGACGGCGCCGCCGAGGATCGCGTCGCCGAAGTCGTAGCAGCGGATGGGGGTGTCGTCCGGGTACTCGTGCATGCCCGTTCGCGGTGCGCACACGTCCGCGCCGAAGCGCTCGCCTGCTTCGAGGCTGTCGCGGACGTGGTGGCGGCAGGAGAGGAGGATCAGCTCGACGCCCTCCACCTCGTCCGGCACCGCGAGCGGATCGAGGAGCAGCTTGAGGTCCGGAAGCCAGTACGAGCTGACGTCGATTCCGAGGTTCGGATGGGTCGCTTTCCAGTGCCGGATGCCGGGGGCGATTTCCTCCATACGCGCATTCTGCAACAAATCATGCAACTTGCAGGAGTTTCGCTTGATAGAACGACGGGCGTCCTGACGCCGAGTCGCCCCGCTTCCGGGTGGGGCGAGCGGGGGAACCGATGCGGCCTTCGGGCCGCGGGGGCGAATCGCCCGGGCTGTGCCCGGGGGTAGCGCAAGTCGCGAGCCCGTCAGCTCACCTCGCAGGCGGAACCCGACAGAAGGCTCCGAAGACGTGCAGAGGAAGGCTGTTTCCGCCCTGGTCGCGCTCGCGCTCGCGTGCGGCATGGCGATGGGCGTACCGGCGCTGTCCGGCGCCGAGGTGAAGGCCGGCGCCGCGAGCACCCGCGGCGACATCCGCGCGCTCCAGCGCAAGGTGGGCGTGGCGGCCGACGGGATCTTCGGCCCCGCCACGGAGCGAGCCGTGAAGCGCTGGCAGCGCCGTCACGGCCTCGTGGCGGACGGGATCGTCGGGCCGCAGACGCGCGCGGCGATGGGGCTCGGCGCCGGACCGATCCTCAAGCGACGCCAGAGCGGCTCGGGGAGCCGGCGGACGCGCCACCGCTCGCACCGCGGCGGCGGCGTCCGCGCGCTGCAGCGGAAGGTGGGCGTGCCGGCCGACGGCGTCTTCGGCCCCGCCACGGAGGCGGCCGTCAAGCGCTGGCAGGCCCGGCACGGGCTCGTGGCTGACGGAATCGTGGGACCGCAGACCCGTGCGGCGATGGGCCTCGGCGACGGACCGGTGCTCAAGCGGCGCCGAGGGGGCTCAGGCGGCGGCCACGGACACGGCCGGCTGCATCGCCTGATCGGCGCCGCGAACCGCATCGCCGGCGCGCCGTACAAGTACGGCGGCGGGCACGGCACCTACCACGACAGCGGCTACGACTGCTCGGGCTCGGTCTCGTACGCGCTCCACTACGCGGGCGTGCTGCGCACGCCGCTGGACTCGAGCGGCTTCATGAGCTACGGGCTCCCGGGCCCCGGCCGGCACGTGACCATCTACGCGAACGCCGGCCACGCGTACATGGTGGTGGACCACCGCCGCTTCGACACGAGCGCGATCGGGGAAACCGGCTCGCGCTGGACAAGCTCGCACCGCTCGCCGTCGGGCTACGCGGTGCGCCACCCGCGGGGCCTCTAGCCGCCAACCCTCAACCACCCTCAAGGGGTCTGACCCCTTTAGCTTGAGGGTTGTGCTGTACGACTCCATCGGGAAGGGCTACACGGCGGTGCGGCGCGAGGATCCGCGTATCGCGGCCCGCATCCGCGCCGCCCTG